>Ga0272440_1004359_pt1 | contig 10136 bp, 6 predicted proteins | sample SSMMMBAug17_FD_192440 | JGI IMG/M metagenome (GOLD analysis project Ga0272440, IMG submission 192440) | Marine sediment archaeal communities from Little Sippewissett salt marsh, Falmouth, MA, United States - SSM-MMB-Aug17 | ecosystem: Environmental > Aquatic > Marine > Wetlands > Sediment ... | reverse complement strand
GCCCTGCGCGATTGATTTTTACGAGGAGGATTTTTCTTTGGAATTCATAGATTTAAAAGCAATGAAGCGAACAAGCACAGGTAAAGGTGCCGCTCGTAAGTTAAGACGATCAAACCAGATTCCGGCAGTACTATATGGAAAAGGTATTGATCCAGAATTGCTCACTCTGGTAATAAGAGATTTGGATAATATCTTCAGACAATATGGCAGCGCAAGATTGTTTTTCAACCTGAAAATTGATGGCGAAAATACCAGTCGTAAAGCATTTCTCAAGGAACTACAAGTTGATACTGTTTCTGGAAAATTCAATCACATGGATTTACATCAAATTTCTATGGATCAGACGATTCGCTTAACAATACCGGTGGTGGCAAAAGGTCAATCCAAAGGCGTGGAACTTGGTGGATTGATTCAACTTATTCGTCGTAATCTTGAAATAATTTGCTTACCCAAAAACATTCCAGACAAGATTGAAGTTGATGTGACAGATCTGGATATTGGTGAGTCGATCCATGTTTCGGAGCTTACTTTATCTGAGGGTATAGAGATACCATATGATGTTGATTTTACAATTTTAACAGTTGTGCAGCCAAAGGGATACGATACTGAAGAAGAAGAAGAAGAGGACGTTGAAGAGGAAGAAGGTGTAGAAAGCGATACAACTGAAAGCGCTGAGAAAGAACAATAAGGGAAAGTCGTGTCGTTGTCAAACAATGGTATTTGGATGATTGCCGGTTTGGGCAATCCTGGTGATGAATATCAAAACTCACGACATAATATCGGATTTAAAGCCGTAGATTACTTTGCTGAGGACTTGAATGTTTTATCAGCCAAAACCAAAACCAAAATGACAGCGAGAATTTCAGATACCAATTGGGAAGGTTATAGACTTTTTCTTGTTAAACCTTTAGGATATATGAACCGTTCAGGTTCTGTATTAAATGAAGTTGCCAGGTACTTTCACATTGATATTTCTCATCTGATTGTCGTTCACGATGATGTTGACATTCAAATGGGGAGAATCAAAATTAAACAGAAAGGAGGGCACGGCGGTCATAATGGCATTCGATCTGTTATCGAATCTTTTGGGAGTGATGATTTTATTCGAATACGTATTGGCATTGGAAGACCATCATTCGAAAAAACAATGACCAATCACGTATTGGGAAAATTTCACCCAGACGAAAGAGAACAGGTGAATACAGTTATAGAAACCGCATCACGTTCAATTAAAACAATTCTTCTCAAGGGAATTTCACAGGCTATGAACCAATTTAACAATAAACAGATTTTAGAATAAACGAGGAGGAAAGATGGAGTTTATCTTATCTAATATTCCTTTAACCTGCACATTGGTGGGGGTTGCAGGTGTCGTATTTGCCATCATTATTGCAACAATGGTAAAAGCTGCACCAACAGGTAATGAAAAAATGCAGGAAATTGCTGATGCTGTCAAAGAAGGCGCAATTGCTTATTTGAATCGTCAGTTAAAGAGTATGGGTATTACAGGTATTATTATTCTTGGGATTATTTATTATACCCTGGGCGCATATACCGCTTTAGGCTTTTTAATTGGTGCTGTGGCATCATTTTTAGCTGGTTATATTGGCATGCGTGTATCGGTTATCGCGAATATTCGTGTTGCGGAAGCTGCAAAACATGGTCTGGCAGCAGGCCTTGACATGGCTTTTAAAGGCGGATCTGTAACCGGTATGATGGTAGCCAGCCTGGCTTTGACATCAACGGCAGGCTACTATACTTATATCAAAACATTGCCCGGTATTGAAAATCCAATTATTCCACTGGTTGCTTTGGGATTTGGCGGCAGTCTGATTTCAATTTTTGCCCGATTGGGTGGTGGAATCTTTACAAAAGGTGCAGATGTTGGTGCTGACCTTGTTGGTAAGGTTGAAGCAGGTATTCCAGAAGATGATCCACGAAACCCGGCAGTTATCGCTGATAACGTTGGCGATAATGTTGGTGACTGTGCAGGTATGGCAGCTGACTTGTTTGAAACATATGCGGTCACTGCTGTAGCAGCAATGTTCTTGGGACATCTTTTGTTTCCAAACTCTGAAATTCCGACAGTATTGCCTCTCGCATTAGGCGCAATCTCAGTTATTGCATCAGCTATCGCTGTTTTCTTTGTCCGCCTGGGCGATAGTGAATATATTATGGGTGCATTATATAAAGGAATGTTTGGCGCAGCCATTCTTTCAGGTATTGTATTTTATTATGCCATCAAAATAATGTTTGTTGGCGTTGAAGGCCTGGATGCCATGTCTATTTATTATTCCACACTCATCGGTCTCATTCTCACAGTTCTTATTGTGATAATCACAGAGTATTATACAGGCATTTATGCACCAGTTAAACATGTTGCACAGGCATCAGTTACCGGGCATGCAACCAATATTATTGCAGGCCTGGGTGTAAGTATGCAATCAACAGCTGCACCAGTTCTCGTTATTTGTCTCAGTATTATGTTGGCCCATAACTTTGCTGGTTTGTATGGTATTGCTATGGCTGCAATGGCCATGCTGTCAATGACTGGAATGGTCATTGCTGTTGATGCCTATGGTCCCATTACTGACAATGCAGGCGGTATTGCTGAAATGGCTGAAATGGATGAAAGCGTACGCGCTGTTACTGATCCATTAGATGCTGTTGGAAATACAACAAAAGCTGTTACCAAAGGTTATGCCATTGGTTCTGCTGCCTTGGCTGCATTGGTTTTATTTGCTGCATACACTCAAGAATTTGCCATTCATGGAAAAGATGCGAACATTTCATTTGATCTGAGCAATGTTAATGTTATTATCGGTCTGTTTATCGGTGGCTTGTTACCCTATGTTTTTGCATCCATCGCAATGAATGCTGTTGGTAAAGCTGGCGGCGCTGTTGTTGAAGAAGTTCGACGTCAATTCCGAGAAATTCCGGGCATCATGGAATATAAGGCCAAACCAGATTATTCTGCTTGTGTTGATATTGTAACCAAGTTTGCACTGAAAGAAATGATGATTCCGGCATTGTTACCAGTTGTGGCGCCAATTCTTGTGGGCCTGTTCCTTGGAAAAGTCGCCCTTGGCGGCCTCTTGATTGGTAGTATTGTTACTGGTATTTTTGTTGCGATTTCCATGACCACTGGTGGTGCTGCATGGGATAATGCAAAGAAATACATTGAAGATGGTCATTTGGGAGGTAAAGGCAGTGACGCACACAAAGCTGCTGTTACAGGTGACACAGTCGGCGATCCTTACAAGGATACTGCAGGCCCTGCAGTGAATCCGATGATAAAAATATTGAACGTTGTTGCTCTTCTGATGGTCCCATTCCTGGTATAACTGGGACGATCTTTTTTTCCTTTAGAGAAGAATTTTAGAAAAAAGAGGGATTGACTGGCGAACAGTCAATCCCTCTTTTGTTTTGCGGGAATTATTATATTCTTTGTTCAATTATTTTGAATTCTTTCGTTAATTCCATTGATTTATGCTTTTTTAAATGATATATTCATCTAAGACAAAAAAAACTACTATTTAGCTCTCCATAAAATGTTATTTAGTGACATAATTTGAAAAAAAGAGATTATGCAGGAACAAGAAGAAAATATTGAAAAAAAACCCGCTCCTCATTTTGAGATCGGTGATTTAGCAGTTTATCCTGCCCATGGAGTTGGGCGAATTGAGGCAATTGAAAGCCGGGATGTTGATGGTGGTATTCAAAATTTCTACATTATGAAGATATTGGAAAATGATATGGTCATCATGATTCCTGTTCAAAATGTATCATCAGTTGGATTGCGAACGATTCTTTGTGTTGCTGATATTCCAAAAATATATGATATCATGCAAAAACGCGATATGCCACAAGATAACCAAACCTGGAATCGTCGATATCGTGAGTACATGGAAAAGATCAAAACAGGATCTTTATATGAAGTTGCTGGCGTATTTCGCGACTTATTCTTATTGCGATTGACCAAAGAATTATCTTTTGGTGAACGTAAATTATTTGATACCGCACAATGCCTCCTTGTCAAAGAATTATCCATTGCCAAGCAATGCGAGGAAAAAACGGTTCAGGATGAAATAAATGCCTTATTTGAACCGGTCATCAAAGAAACTGAGGAAAAACCAGAAACAGAAAATCAAACATCTGAAGATAAAACCAATTTAAGCGATACAGACAAACACGATGCCTGTGATCGTAAACCTTCCTCGGAATCAACAACACCTCTACCCAATGACCATACAGGCTGAGTTACAAACACATAACATTGTCGTTACTGAAAATGATGCCCAAATCCGACTTGATAAATTTATTTCTCGATTAATGGTCGAATATTCCCGTTCTTACATTTTACGACTAATTAAATCTGACTGTATACACGTCAATCAACAGTTGAAAAAACCAGGCTATCTGGTACGAACTGGAGATCAGATAAGCATTACTATTCCTGAATGTGAACCACAGACAGCGCTCCCTGAACCGATCCCCTTAGAAATTTTGTATGAAGATCAGGACTTGTTAGTTGTTAATAAACAGGCCGGCTTAGTTGTCCATCCAGCCCCAGGCCATGCAAATGGGACCCTTGTAAATGCCTTATTATATTATAATTCAATGCAGTTTTCAAACGTGGATAGATTTGGTATTGTCCATCGGCTGGATCAAGATACCACCGGGTGTCTTTTGGTGGCAAAGAATAGATCTTCACAAACTATTTTGAACAGCGCATTCAAAGAAAGGGCCATTGAAAAAAAATATTGTGCCCTTGTACATGGCCAGATGGAAAAAAATCGAGGCATTATAGATTATCCAATTGGTCGCCACCCAACGAATCGAAAAAAAATGTCCATTCATGCCCGACAACACCGAAGCGCTGAGACCCATTGGAAAGTATCCTGTCAGTTTGAGCATTTTTCGCTTTTGGATATACTTTTAAAAACTGGTCGAACACATCAAATACGTGTTCACCTTTCGGCAATGAATCATCCCATTGTTGGAGATCCGCTTTATGGTAAAAACAGGAGCTTACATAATCAGAACTCTATTGTGCAAGCGCAATTAAAACAAATCAATCGACAGATGCTTCATGCAAAGCAGTTGGGTTTTATGCATCCTACAACAAATCAATTTGTGCAGGTTGTCGCGCCAATGCCAGACGATATGGTTCGAATTTTGAACGTTTTGCAAAAAGACGGCTCTCCCAAAAAGTAGTTCCAACAAAGACCAGTTTTTTGGGATACTATTTCAAAAAAAAATGGCCTATAAAAGAAAACATGAGATGGAAAAATTTTTAATAAAAGAAATAATTATCGACAAACGTCGGGTTGAAATTCTTATCCAAAGATTATTCACAAACATCAGCAAGTATGATCTTTGCTTGGGCTTGGGCTTGATCCTCTTCATCTTCAGGATAGATTTCTTTAATTGCAAGAAAAACATCAAGGTTAGAAATAAATAAGTCTACAATATTGGGATCAAAATGTTGGCCCCGCTCAGATTTTATCAAATCAAGAATTTTTTCCAAAGGCCAGGCATCTTTGTAAACACGTTTATAACTTAAAGCATCAAAAACATCCAGTAATCCTGTAATACGACCAAAAATATTTATTTTATCACCTTGTAGTGATTGGGGATAACCTTTTCCATTCCATCGTTCATGATGTTCTAAAGCAATATCTGCAGCAGCACGCATGATTTCACGATCGGAATGTTTGAGAATATCATATCCAATTAAGGTATGGGTTTTGATTATTTCAAACTCTTCTTGAGTCAGTCTTCCCGGCTTGTTTAGAATGGTATCAGGAATACCGATTTTACCAACATCATGCATGGGAGATGCCAGACGGACTAATTCCGCGTTGTACTCATCAAGCCCGATCATCAATGCTAATTTATACGAATATTCAGCCACGCGACGAACATGATGTGCAGTTTCTTTGGAACGGGTTTCAACCACTTCACCGAGTGTGATCACAACCTCTTTTTGTGTATCCACAACTTCACGATTGAGATAAATATTATCCAATGCAATGGCAACATTGGATGTAAATACACGTATCATATCTTTTTCTATATTTGACAAATATTGATTGTAATCTCCCATATACAAATAGTTTCTTGAACCATTTCTGCTTGTAAAATGCCCGACATAGTCTGTGTTTGATATAATACTATTCTTGGTACAAGAGGCCTGATCCAATAAATCCCTAATCTTTTTTGGCACCACTTTAGCCAAAGGTTGGTTCAAACAGTTTTCAAATTTTCCGGTTCCTGCAATGATTTTCAGTTCACCTTCATCCTGCGCGGCTGTAAATCCTGATGCGTGCAGGTATAGTTGGTCGTCTAAACCTAAAAGCGATGATAATTGGGTCAGTGCGCCGCTTGCAAATTGTTTTAAAGATTGAAGACGAAAAAGGGATACAGATGATTTGAGAATCTGTTCCAATCCTTTTCTATTTTTTTCAATGATATTAATATCTCGAAATGAACGAATGGCAGAGGTAACCGTTGTAAACAAAGACTGCTCTGTTAGAACACTTTTCATTTTGTAGTCATTGATATCGTATTGAGTGATTATTTCTCGTTCAGGTGCCTGTCCGGGTTGACCTGTACGTAAAATAATCCGAACAAAATTGTTTTTCAATTGGTCTCGAATATATCTCACCACTTGCAGGCCAGAGTCATTTGCTTCCATAACAACATCCAAAAGGATCAATGCACAATCCGGATTATCTGAAATCACTTTTTTCGCTTCTGCACCAGAATACGCACTGATAAATGTTACTCCACGACCTTCAAATTTAAAATCATCCAACACCATTCGTGTAACAGTATGCACTTCCGCTTCATCATCTACAATCATAACTTTCCAGTTTTTCGTTGTTTCTTCATCTGGTTGAACTTCCTCTATTTCCTCCGCAAATATGATGTCATCATCCTGGAATAAATCGTTATCTTCTAATTGACTCATGATAAATTGTCCTTTGTTTTCCGGCAAGCTACATGCCTTTTGATTAATTCTCCCAGCTCTTTTAGTGTGACCGGCTTGAGTAAAATATCCTTGATACCGGCACCCTCAATGATGTCCTGAGTCAACTGATTGCTATACCCACTTGAAATGATAACTGGTAAGTCCGGACGAATGTTCAATGCTTTTTTCGCCAAAGACAGGCCAGTCATTTGTGGCATCGTTTGATCGGTTAACAACAGGTCAAAACCATCAGGATTTTGCTGAAATACTTCAAATGTTTTTATGCTGCTTAACTGAGATGTAACTTTGTATCCCAATTTTTTCAACATTTGTTCAAGGGCTTTGACCACTTCAAGTTCATCATCAACCAGTAAGATATGTTCACCACTACCTTTGTTATTCTCTATGTTTGCCTCTTGTTTACTACTGATAACAGGTGCATCAATCGATGGAAGCAAGACACGAAATTCAGTACCGACATCTTGATTGCTTTGCACATAAATATATCCGCCATGATCTATGACAATCCCATGAACCACAGAAAGGCCCATACCAGTGCCTTCCCCTGGCTCTTTTGTTGTAAAAAAAGGATCAAATATTTGTTCTCTGGTTGTATCATCCATCCCCACGCCAGTATCTTTGACAGTTATACAGAGATATTTTCCGTGTTTAACATTCGGAAATTGACTAATATTTGATTGATCAACAATCTGTTCATATAAGCGAATGTCAATACATCCTGTTTCCTTTTCCCGAATGGCATGATACGCATTGGTACACAAATTCATGATTACCTGATGCAATTGAATTGGGCTGCCTAAAATTGGGTCAGTACGTTTTGCTAAGTGCTGCTTGATTTCAATGTTTGATGGAATACTCGCACGAAGTAATTTCAGAGCCTCTTTTGTAATGGGCTGAATATACAAAGGCTTTTTTTCCTGATCCCCTTTTCGGGCAAACATGAGAATTTGCTGCACAAGATCTTTTGCACGTTCGGCTGAGTCCATGACGCGCGTGAGATATCGTTGTAGCTTAACATCATGGGATGTTTCATTGATGGCCATTTGTACATAAGCAAAAATTGGAAACAAAATATTATTAAAATCATGCGCAATACCACCAGCCAATGTTCCAATAGCTTGCATTTTTTGGGCCTGTCTGAGCTCTGATTCCAAAAATTTTTTTTCTTTTTCTGCCTGTTTGTGGGCGTCGATTTCATTGATCAAGTCAGCATTGGTTTTTTCAAGTTGAATGGTCCGCTCTTTCACACGGTTTTCAAGTTCACGATTGGCAGCACTTACTTTTTCTGTTTCAATATCCAACAATCGTGCCAGATAGAAATTTTTTCTCTCGTGCAGCTCTCTGGAATAACAAGCGTACATGCCCAATAAATTGGCACCCACAAAAAAGAAATTATTATTGATAAACATGATCATCGGATTATCAGAATAAAAGGCAGCAATTTGATATAAAATGACAATCAACCAGCCGGTCACACTGGCCAATACAAAACGAAGTCTGAAAATGGTAAAGCCAAAAAATAATACAAGTATCAGGCCGGCATAGTATGTATAATTCGCTGGGGGTGGGGCAATGACAGTCATACAAATAATTCCCAGACCACCAACGATTTCAACGAGTGCCATCCAATAGTGCAAGATCGGCATAAATCGTTTGAAAAAAGAAAATATCAAAACCATTAATGCGGTGGGACAAAAAACACCAAACCGGATGCCCCAAATGATTTCTTTCTGGTTGGGAATTAAACTGGCATCCAGTATGCCAAACAATGAATAAAAAATAATTGACAATGCCAAAGATATTCTTATCTGGAAAATTGATTTATTGAGATAATCCTGACGAAATTGGGGTTCCAGTTCTGAATTAAATGATAATGTAAATAAATTTATGTTCATTGTAAATTCCGATTTTTTTACTTTGTCGTCGGTACTTATTTAGATTGATCCACCGACTCTCAAACCTTTTTAATTCCCTGCACAAACAAGTTCACCTTTTGGGCTTCGGAAAATACGATCACATTATCACAAAATGCTGTCTGTTGAAATAATCGTTTTAATTCATCAGCTGTTCGATATATCAATCGCCAGTCCAGAATATGATCCATAAATAACCTATCTGGATTGCTCGGGGAAAAATTTCCGATAATGAGATATCCATTATCCTTTAACTGTGAATAACACCGGTTGACAAAGGCAATGAATAATTCATCGTTTAAATAATCTGTCAGACCTGCAGAATATATAATGTCATGTAAGCCAAAATCAAGATCAATCTTTCCAAGTGCCCATTTTATGAGGTTTTCATTCATCAATCGAACCACTGCACTATGTGAAAAGACATTTATCTGCTGATCAATATAATGTAGCGCCTGTGAATCGATATCAACACAGGTGGCATCGATTTGCTCAGAATAATCACACTGATATAAAAACTCAAACAATTCCCGGTTCGGACCACAGGCCAGGTTCATAATGTGAATTGGGCCTTTTTGAATTTCTTTTTTTTGATCACATATGGCTTTTATTCTTCCGGAAAGTAATGCTTTTCTATTTCTAACTGCTTGTGCCGATGGTGTACTCAAACACCAATGATCAATTAAAATGCCAAGTTTCCCATCCCCATCAGGCGTATTCTGGTACAACATTTCCATCATCATAAAATCCCCGGCATATCCCTTTGGTTTGGTATAGGCGCGATCAGCAAAGCGACTTTTCATAATTGCCGGATAGATCTCTTTAAAAATATAATGCCACATAAATGACTCAATAGATGTATTTGCAATACGTTTCTTGAATTGTTTCAAACCATAAAAGAAATAATTCAAAATTTTATGCCCTTTTGTTATAAGCTTTTCTTCTACTTGATGCGATTTTTGAGCATATAGTTCATCAGACAACATGTCCATTTGTTGTTTAAAATCTCTAACCATTACATGTATGGTCGACCATTCCTTGGTATGAAAAAAATTTTCTGGTAAAGGTTTGGGTGTACTATATGTACGATAACCTGTTGAAAGTGATTCAGCATATGACTGAAGCGGATCTCTTTCTTCAAGCAATGTCCGAAATTTATGACAAACCGATCGGGCCAGGTAATAGATCAAATCACCAAACAATCTTGGGTCATTCGCCTGAATTTT
>Ga0272440_1004358_pt1 | contig 10138 bp, 7 predicted proteins | sample SSMMMBAug17_FD_192440 | JGI IMG/M metagenome (GOLD analysis project Ga0272440, IMG submission 192440) | Marine sediment archaeal communities from Little Sippewissett salt marsh, Falmouth, MA, United States - SSM-MMB-Aug17 | ecosystem: Environmental > Aquatic > Marine > Wetlands > Sediment ... | reverse complement strand
GTCATTGAAATACTGGCATCCTTCATATTTGCTGAAAAGTAGTTAACACTTTTTCTCATTCCCAGGCTCTGCCTGGGAATGCATATTTGGCGGCTCTGCCGCCTAAACATTGGTATAGGCGGCAGAGCCGCCGGGCATGCGTTCCCAGGCAGAGCCTGGGAACGAGAAAAGTGTTAACTGGTAAATGAAGGATGCCGAAATACTGTGGTTTGAGCTATGATCGTTAAGTGTTTATAAAAACAGAGAATACTTCTAATAACGTTTGTTATTGCAAACTTGAAACTGATAACTGCTGATATTCCTGTTGCATCTGGTTAAACTGCTGTTGATCGATTCCAGTCGTTTGCGTTATGAATGCCCAGTCAATTCCTCCTTTATCAAGCAGATTGTTTATGATTGACAAGGTGGCTTCCATTTTCCCTTCCTTTTTTCCTTCTTGTATGTAGAACTCTGTTATGGTTTCAGGATAATCTATCATGCGAACCTCCTTTTTTATGCGTTCAAAGGTTTCTTGAGGTATTTTCTTATAAAACGAAACAAATTGCTCAATCAGTAGTAGTTTATCATTTGATAACCTGTCCTTCATCTCATTGACTGCTTGATAAATCTGTCGAACCAGTTCTTCAGGATCAGTATCTTTATCATTGGCTTTGAGAGCAAGGAGTTTGCAAAGCAATGATTGCTTTTGGATTAATTCACTGCTCTTATGTGATTTCAGTTTGATTAGATCAAATTTATGATACTGCTTCTTTTTTTGGCTATCAAATCCATACCAGAATTGATCAGAAAGAGATTTTCGCCATACTGCATCATCAGTAAAAAAAACAATGCTCCAAACCGGTTTTCTTTTTAGAAGCCAGGTATAACAATGATATTCGTACACCCGCTCTTCAATTGATTCTCGTTTACTTTGATTTTCGTGATGAATGACAATTTCGAATATTTGATTAGCTAGCTCAATTTCAGCAACAATAAAAAGGTCACCTTTTAAACTATCTTTTAAGGCTTCGTATTTGCGGATAAATTCTTTATCGATGAATCGAAATTTGTTTATTTTAACTGATGGAAAAAAGTAGGCAAAAAATTCATCGATGAATGATCTGATCAACCATTTGAACAAATTGTCATGAGGTTTTGGATTGGGTTTTGACTTGTTTTTGGACATCATTTAATCCTTGTATGTCAAAAAATCTGTATGGTTGATCAGGCCCCTCATTTTAAATAAATGTTCGTTGCGTTTAGTGTACTGTAGAGACGTAGCATGCTACGTCTCTACAGTAACGTAGCATGCTACGTCTCTACAGTACTACGTCTCTACACTATTTTTCCTTGTAATACGTACAGTTATAAATAGGTTGGATTGTTCTAACTATTATCGCTTAAATTACAGCTGAACCCGAATCGTTTGCACTGAGTTGGGCACGATTTTTACAGGCGCGAATTGTTTTCCTATTTGAAGCTTGATATCAATTGCTTTCTTGGTTGTATTCAAAACCTGTACACTCAGGACGTTATCTTTGTTGATTGTCGCACATGCGTGCAAGTCATCATCAGCCACATGCTCATCCAGATATTTGAGGGTTTGAACCGCTTTGTCGCCCGGTCGAATGGTTTTGCTGAATTGAGCCAGAACATAGAAAATAGGTGTATAATGAACCTCTTTGGTTTTGGTGTTGATCATTATTGGCGCACCACAAAAATTACCCACATGATTGGGGCCACCATTGTGATCCAGAACAACATTCCAATCAACCCAACCTTTCATCCAGTTGTTCAGGCTGACAATGATATTTCTGGCATATCGATGAACCGGTGTGTAAATCGGGTGTTGGACTGAATTCACACCTTGCCAATTGGCAGTATATGCCCAATCTGTGGCATTATCGTTCCACCAGAATTCATCATTCATAAACCATCCGGATTCTTTAAACCGCACAGGATCCTCAATTCCCTGAGGCGCATCTTTCCCCAAGTCATCAATACAACCTTCAGTGTGAATAATTGAAAAATCCGGAAATTTTTCATTAACCCGATTGAGGGCTTCCTCAAATACACGTGTGGTGCTTTCATACCAATGAACAGCAATTCCATACACATATTGAGATGATACCTCATCGCGAAAGATCAGATCGGTCCAGTGTTCCATACCATCTCTATTTTGATCATAAATCAATAGTTTCTTGTCACTATGACCGCTGGCTTGTAGAACTGGTCCCAAATTGTTTTTAATAAATTCATTTTGTGTTTCAGGCGTAAAGTGCATGCTTTCCCATTGCCCATTATTTCCATGGGGTTCATTCACAGGGGTCAATCCCCAAATCTTGACACCTTCCTCCTCATAAGCATTGAAATACTTCACAATATAATCTGCATATACTGATACGTACTCCGGCTTTAAAGCCCCGCCTGTGCCACTCCAGTTATTTTCCGGTGAACCTTTAACATACCAGTCTTCAATATCTTTCATCCATGATGGCGCTGTCCATGCAGAGGAAATAATCCGCAACTCCTGATCTTTTTGACTTTTTTTGATGGCCAGGGCTTCCTTTATCATGGGCAGTAAATCATATGAGGTATCCACAATATCCGGATATTTTTCACGACTGAAACCTTGTTTGTATGGTGCAATGGTAAAGTTGGAAAGTGCGACATCTCCCTTAACATCATTATATGAATACCGGCCATCGACACAGAAATCACATGCACCAATATGGGTTCGAGTCAAAGTAAAATTGGCGCCTTCATCACCATAAATCTTTTTCATCACTTTTTTTCTTTCTGCAACATCAAGGTGGGCCAGCACAAATGCGGATGATTCTGTAAATGAGGATCCAATACCATCAATGTCTTGCTTCACATTGTTCGGATTAATCTGAATGGTGGTTCCTGTTGGGCTTCCTTTTTGAAATTCAACATTTGGTTTTTGGGCGAGTTTATCGTTTTGTTCAGAAGTGACCAAAATCTCCATAGTTTTCTTTAAGCCAAAATTAACATTGTTGCATGTATTTGACTTGATAAACTGTCTGGGTGAACATGACATTAAAACAAATCCTATCATTAATAAAGGGATAAATAAAATTGTTTTCATTGTTTTCTCCTAAATTGTTGATTAATTAACATTGATGGAATGAAAAATAATTGGCTCAACATACAATTATTTTATCATTCATTCTAAAATTTCGGCATCTTTTACCTCATTCCCAGGCTGAGCCTGGGAATGAGGTAAAACGACTTTATGTCAATTATAAAGGATGTCAAAATTTAATACTTACTTATCATTCTCATAATTCCAGGATCCATGAACATATTTTGGGTTATGATCCTTGTCCCAAATTCCCCAATATGCGCCGACATCACCTTCGGCAGCAATTTTCCATCCTTCATCAAAGGATGCAAAATAAAAATATTCAATATTTTCTTCCTCAGCCCACTTACAAGTGCTGATAAAGTACTTTAACGCGGCTTCGTAAGATGGTTCAGCTCCCCAGACAGCCGAGCCTTTATTGGGCCATCCGGTTTCACTGATAATGATCTTCTTACCCTGGCCACATTTTTCAGCAATTGAATGCATTCCCTTTAAATAAAGCGGTGAGTATTCAAGGGAACATCCCTCCCAAAAAGGATAACAATTGATTAAAATAACATCACAAACATTGACCAGGTCGGGATATTGATCAAATACATAGTAGGCATCAACATAACCAACTGGAATACCATCAGGTATTTCGTTCTTGACTCTGTTGATCTGGTCAATTAACGCTTCCAATGACAGGTCTTTCCTGAGCAAGACCTCGTTTCCAACAGCAACAATATCAGCATATCCATCATTTGCAACCTTTATTACATTTTTAATTTCATTTTCATTTTTGTCGGGTTCTTCGCCCAGCCATGCCCCAACCATCGTTTTTATCCCCTTTTCATGGGCGATTCTGGGAATTTCCTCATTGCCATCAGTACAAGAAAAGCTGCGTACCCATTTGACATAGGGTTGGATAATTCGCATTCTTTCTTCAATTAAATCGGTAGATAATTGATCCCCCGGTTTTTGATCGTTACCATAGGCGCTGAAACTTATACCATGAATTCCTGACTGAAGGATCTCTTGAAAGATCGTTACCAACTCTTCTCTGGTCTTGTTTTGAACATCAACGCCAACAAGGTTTAAATATACACCTTTTTGTCCCATAAAATAATACCTCCCAATTTTGGAAAATTAAGGTTAAAAAAATTATTTAATGTTTTAAATAATTTTGAAATGATTCTTTTGGTGTTCGGTTTTCATAAAAAACCCCCCAATGTTTTTCAATCTCTTCTGGGGGTGAATTTTCGCCGCCGCCCTTCCAGGGTTCATCAAAGGCCTCAAACAAAAAAGTGGTTACTTTGTTTTTGTTGACCCATTCATTGTGCTGAATCAGGTACGCTTCTTGTGCCACCAATCCAACATTACCTTTGACCAGGCTTCCCTGTTCACCTGGTCCTGTTTTGGCTGCATTATAATTTGTTGCCCACCCTGTTTCGCCAACGACGATTAACTTGCCAGGATGTTTACTTTTAATATCCTTGTATACCGAATCAAACCATTTAAAGGCAATATCAAGTGTTTTTCCATTCCACAAGGGATATATGTGGCAGACAATAAAGTCAACTTCTTTAGCAACTATCTGGCTTTCTGGTTTATTCCAAAAATTGTAATCATCAGCCGTGGTCACCGGAATGGTTGTATTGTTTCTGACGGCACGGATATATTGAACCAGTTTTTGTGGGTCTGATTTATGAGACGACCAAGAAACCTGGGATTCATTTCCCACATTTATTGCTGCCAGAATATCAGTATACTGGTGAGCCAATTCAATGGCACACAATACCTGTTTTATATTCGCTTCCCTTTGCCCCACTTTTTTTTGCTCATTGGCAATCCAAACCCCCAGCATCACCTTGAATGGCAGCTTATGCTTTTTTATAACATCAAGAACGTTCCTGGCATCGGCATCAGCACCATATACTCTGATGAGATTCCAGTGTTCCTTGAGAATGTTTAAATCTTCCAAAATTTGTTCTTTTGTTGGCCCTTTGACATCAGGAGCCTGTCCTTTTCGGTAACACCCATACGAAATGGCATTACCAATCCATCGATCATCTAAATAGGGTGAAAATTGACGGATGGAAAAAGGAGATTCTCTATCTAGTATCTGTTTTTCAACAAGTTGTTGAGATATTTTTTTCATGATTCTTTTTCCTGGGTTAAACCAATGCAAACAAGCGGTTTGCATCATCATTAAAGATAAAACCAAAGATAAAGTGGTGATAAATTTTCGCATAATCATTTGACATCCCTTTCTTTTTTTATGGTTGTTTAATGTAATTTGACATTAAATTTTGTGTTTGAAGTTTTTCAGGCTTACCACCCCTCAATCAATGAAATATTCTTAAACATGTAATTTAGGTTAAATAATCATTATATATATATGAAAAATGAAAAAATATGTCGCACAAGAATTAAAAATATTTCATTATGCATCGTCCAATTTGCCTGATTTTTGTTATCGGTGAATAATTGACATATTCATTTTTTTTATGTATGTCAACACAATAAATTAATTTAATTAAATGAATGATCATATAATCAAGCAAACCTAATAAAAATATAATATTGATCGATTGCATCATCTGTCGGTCAGCTAAAAAAAAGCCATCTTGGCAAAAAGATAAACCCTAAAAAAAATGAGGAAAAAAATCTGTGAGTAAAAATTCAACAAACAATCTGGGCGTGTTAACCAGTGGCGGTGATGCCCCGGGCATGAATGCTGCTGTTAGAGCAGTTATCCGCACCGCATTGGAACGAAAAGTAAATGTTTTTGCGATCTATGAAGGATACCAGGGAATGGTTGATGGCGAAGATCGAATTGTTAAGTGTAATTGGGATAGTGTCAGCGGCATTTTGCAACGCGGCGGCACAAAAATTGGCACAGCGCGTTGCCCGGTCTTTCAAACTCGTGATGGCAGACGTCGGGCGGCTCTAAATCTTTTAAAAAATGAAATAACTTCCCTCGTTGTTATTGGTGGTGATGGCAGTCTTACCGGTGCCAATGTCTTTTGTCAGGAATGGCCAGAGTTGTTAGAGGAACTTGTTGCGGATGGTGAAATCAGTCAGGAAATGGCGACATCCTGTCCTGAACTCAAAGTAGTTGGATTGCCGGCATCGATTGATAATGATTTATTTGGCAGCGACCTGTCCATAGGCACCGATACAGCGCTTCACCGAATAACTGAAGCTATAGATGCCATCTCAACGACAGCGGCCAGTCATCAACGTACCTTTGTGATTGAAGTGATGGGACGAAATTGCGGTTACCTGGCACTCATGAGTGCTTTGGCCAGTAGTGCAGACTGGGTTTTCATTCCTGAAATGCCACCACCATACGAAGATTGGGAATCAACGATGTGTTCAGATCTTAAAGCGGGTCGTGATTCCGGACGTCGAGATACCATTGTCATTGTTGCTGAAGGTGCTATTGATCGTCATGGCAATCCGATTGCCAGCAGTCATGTCAAGAAAATTCTTGAAGAACGTTTGAACGAAGATGTTCGCGTTACAATTTTGGGGCATGTCCAGCGTGGTGGTTCACCCAGTGCTTATGATCGAATTCTCGGCACACATCTTGGATATTCTGCAGTAGATTTGCTGACATCGAAAAAGTCACAAAACGAAACATTATTGATTGGGATGAAAGGCAATAATACTAAACCTTCTCCCCTGATGGAATGCATTAATACCAGCCATTCTGTTGCGGATTCCATATCGAAAGGTGAATATGACAAAGCGATGAATTTAAGAGGAGATGTTTTTGTTGATACCTATAATTCATTGGATACCCTGATGAAAGCAGAAGCACCAGAACCACCGTCTGATTCAAGCAAAGCATTACGCATTGCTGTCATGAATTGTGATGCTGCCGCACCTGGAATGAATACCGCTGTTCGCGCTGCTATTCGACTAGGAATTGAGAAGGGTCATACATTTTTAGGTATTGAATATGGATTTCGCGGTTTTATTGAGGGAAAATTTAAAAACCTGGACTGGTTCGGTGTTCGTGGATGGGCAACCATTGGCGGGGCTGAATTGGGAACCAGTCGAAAAATTCCCAAAGATGAGGAGTTTTACACCATTGCGCGTCACATTGAACAACATAAAATCGATGCACTGATCATTATTGGTGGATGGTCTGGTTATGAAGCCGCCTATCAGTTATATCATAAACGTAAGAGTTATCCGGCATTCAAGCTACCGATTCTTTGTATTCCAGCAAGTATTGACAACAATTTACCAGGAAGTGAGTACAGCATTGGATGTGACACAGCCCTGAATAACATTATCGAAGCAGTTGATAAAATTAAACAATCTGCTGTGGCATCAAATCGTTGCATTGTGGTGGAAGTAATGGGTTATTATTGTGGTTATCTGGCTTTAATGAGTGGTATTGCCACAGGCTCAGAACGTGTTTATTTACCAGAAGAAGGTGTTACGCTAAAAGATTTACAAAAAGATTTATCCAACATCATTGATGATTTTCAACAGGATAAACGTCTGTGGCTGATTATTTGCAATGAAAAATCGAACGAAGTATATAATACTGACTTTATACGTGATCTATTATCGGAAGAAGGCAAGCAATATAGTACTGCTGAAGGACGCCAGCTCTTTACTGTACGTCGATCCATTTTAGGACACTTACAACAGGGGGGGGATCCCACGCCAATGGATCGAATCAATGCAAGTCGTTTGGGCATAGAAGGCATTAAGTATCTGATTAAAAATTTTGTAGCAGATAGACCATTTGCAACGTTTATGGGCTTACAAGGTGGAAAAGTCAGCTTTTGGGATTTGGCCAGATTTCATGATATGACTGAATTTGAGTACAATAGATCCACAGATAGGTGGTGGTGGTATTTGAGGAAGGTTGCAGCTATTCTGGTATAAGCATTTTCAGGCACCCTTATTTGCCTTTTCAGCAAATATGACGAGGCGTATGTTCAAGTTAGGGCTTACGATACATACGCCTATATGAAGGAAATAACAAAAAGTGAAAATCCTATTAATCGAAGATGATATCAAAATTAGTTCTTTTATTGAAAAAGGTTTAAAAGAACAGGGATATACAGTTGATTGCTGCAATGATGGCAATCAAGGATATTTAATGATTTTTGAACCGGGCTACGATTTGGTCATTCTTGATATTATGCTGCCAGGGAAGGATGGCCTCAGTATATTAAGAAGCCTTCGAGAAGATAAGCATACTGTTCCGGTCATTATCCTGACTGCCAGATCGGCTGTTAATGAACGTATTGAAGGATTAAACCTGGGCGCAGATGACTATTTATGCAAGCCCTTTTATATTGGAGAATTAATCGCCCGGATCACAGCAATAACCAGGCGGGCATCGGGCAATACACTGAATCTGATTCATTGCAACAAACTGACAATGAATCTCATTAGCCGAGAAGTAAAAATTGACAATCATCGGATCGACTTGACGAACCGCGAGTTCAATCTTCTGGAATTGCTCATGCGTCAACCCGGCAAAGTCTTGACCCGAACTCAGATTCTGGAATATGTTTGGGGGTATGGATTTGATCCTTTAACGAACATTGTGGATGTTTATATTCGCCGCCTGCGGAATAAACTCAATGAGTATCATGATGTTGATGAAATTGAAACTGTCAGAGGGGTTGGTTACCGATTAAGAAAACATAAGGATGAAAAATAATGCTGCGCTTGAAAATCACTCTCTTTTCAGTTTTGGTGAGTGCGCTAGTCCTAATCGCTTTTGGTGGATACTTGTTGATTATCACTCATATGATTATTATGGATATTTACAATGAATCCATTTTTCAACACATTCTCAAATATAAACAGTCACTGATATTGTCCCTTCCTGTTGCCCTCTTCATTTTGGGTTCTGGCGGATGGTTCATAGCCCATCGCATATTGAATCCAATCCACTTGATCTGTCAAATTACCGAAAAAATATCGGTGCGGGACCTGGGACAACGAATTCCATCCATTCATTCAGATAATGAATTATCACGCCTGGTACAGGTGATTAATAATATGCTTGACCGACTGGAAAAAAGTTTTCATCAAGCCAGTCGGTTCACTGCCGATGCTGCCCATGAACTTCAAACACCTCTCACCATTTTACAGGGGGTTTTGGAGAATGCGATTCAGCAATCCATTATAGATAACCAGGAAACACAGCTATTGGGCGCACTGCTCGAAGAAGTCCAACGCTTGAAAGCGATTGTTCGCAAACTTTTAATTCTTTCACAGGCGGATGTGGGGCAGCTGAGACTACGCCTTGAAAAAGTCAATTTTAGCGAACTGATCATCCTGACAATTGATGATATCCAGGCCATCGCCCCCCATTTTACAGTCAAACAACAAATCGAACCCGATATTATGGTGATGGCAGATAATGATCTGATCAACCTGGTGGTTCAGAATCTATCAACCAATGCCATCAAATACAATAATGAAAAAGGGATTATTGATTGTAAACTGTCAATGAACGAATCATGTGCCCTTTTTTACATTAGTAATACCGGTCTCCCCATTTCAAATAAGGATCAAGAGAATGTTTTTAACCGATTCTTTCGTGTGGATGGTTCCCACAGTAAAAGAGTTCGTGGCTCTGGATTGGGCTTGAGTTTGGCACGAGAAATTGTTGTTGCTCATAAAGGAGATTTAATTCTTTCTGAATCATCAAATGGCTTGACGACATTTTTGTTAAAGCTACCGCGTATTGACATATCCCCTGATAATTGATATTCTTGAAAATTTCTCAGTGAGATCATTCAAGGATGAATTATGCAAAAAAAACCCAGTATTTTAATTGTTGATGATACTGAACTAAATATAGATATTCTCATTGGCATTTTAAAACATTACGATGTTATCCCTGCGCTGTCAGGAAGAGAAGCATTGCAAATTGTTCAGGAAGAACACGTTGATTTAATTTTACTAGATATTATCATGCCTGAGATGGATGGTTTTGAAGTTTGCCGACAATTAAAAGCAGACGAACGTACAAAAAATATTCCTGTAATTATCATTACAGTCATAAATATGGAGCAGGATATT
>Ga0272440_1004357_pt1 | contig 10139 bp, 10 predicted proteins | sample SSMMMBAug17_FD_192440 | JGI IMG/M metagenome (GOLD analysis project Ga0272440, IMG submission 192440) | Marine sediment archaeal communities from Little Sippewissett salt marsh, Falmouth, MA, United States - SSM-MMB-Aug17 | ecosystem: Environmental > Aquatic > Marine > Wetlands > Sediment ... | reverse complement strand
GGGTTTAATTGTAATTGTACTGTGATTTCGTTATTTGTCTCTGGATCGGTAAACACTGAAATATCTGATTGAGAGAGCACTTTATTTGTGCTGTTGATCGTAAATGATGCAGGCGTAACATCAGATACAAAAACCGGTGGGACCAATGCATATGAAGTGGATAGGGTCAAAAGCATCCCGGCAAAAAAATAGATTGTATATCGTGAGATTGTCATGTCAAACCTCATTGCGCTTGAGATGTTGGAGAATGAAAGGACTGTTCCCCGCCAGTTAAAATAACAAAATGCTTGATCCCTGCAGATTTCATCTTATGCGCCATTTGTTCGGAGGCACCATCCCCCCTATCAATTAATACAAATAGCGATTGACTTTGCTTTAAGCGTTTCTTATTACAAAACGGGGAATGCACAACAGGAATATTCGGATACCGATGCTTTAAATCAGAAACTGACCGGCTACGATTTTTCTGGTTTCGAATATCTAGCAATAGGATATCTGAGCGTGAATTAACCATGTTTTCAAAATCTTCGAATGTGATATATGGTAATTCCTCTCTAATCATACCGGATTTTACAGTAATAGAATAATTGTTGGCTTTCCACTCTGAAAAACCACCATCGAGCGCCTCTGCCCAGATACCATCCTTTTTATCAAGTTCAGAAACGGCCTGTTTCAGAACCGCTTGATTCAGACCATCGCCATACACAACAACATGCCCAAACCGAGGTAATCTTTTGTATGGACATAAACGTGCAGGAATATTAATTGCACCTGGTATATGGGATTTTTGATATTGTTCTGTAGATCGAATATCAATGATCGTTATCTTTTGGTTGGATGAGATTCTGTCATTCAAAGATGAAAGGGTCATTGCATTTGCAGAGTGAATCATCATTAAAACAAAAAAACATATAAACAGTTGAACTTTTATCATAATATCCCTTTAATTATAACCATAAAAAAAATATTTATCATCAATGGTTTTCAAAACATCACGAACAGTATCATCTTTTTTGGCAAGTTCTCGAAAAGTTTCAATCAGCCTTTTTACATCATGATTCTCTTTTGTGATTTTCATCATCTTTTTTTCTCGCCTGATTTCAAGTATAACAGGCGTGCCAATCGTAGCAGCGAATAATGCGATAAATAAAAGTTCTAAAAAATTTAATCGTTTATCAACCTGCTCAAAGCGTTTGTCCATATATACATACATTTCTTCAAAACGTTTATCAACCTGCTCAAAGCGTTTGTTCATATATGCATACATTTCTTCAAAACGTTTATCAACCTGTTCAAAGCGTTTGTCCATATATGCATACATTTCTTCAAAACGTTTATCAATCTGGTCTAAACGTTCTTCAATCACCAAAACACGTTTTTCAAGCAGTTCAATACGTTTTTCAATTTGTGAAATGCGCTTTTCAACCTGTGTAATGCGTTTTTCAACCTGTGTAATGCGTTTTTCAATCTGCGTAAAGCGTTTCTCAATCAGTTCAAAACCTTTATTCATTTGTTGGATAATTAATTCAAATTTTGTATTATTAACAGATTGATATAGTTCTAACTTTTCCAATATCATTCTATTGGAAATTTCTTGATTGTCCTGCTCCTTTTTAGCATTCGATGTTGAAACAAAACATAACAACAGGAACAGGGCGATTGAGTTAATTCTTTTAAATGTTTTCATCTGAACCTCCTATTGATGTGGATATTTGAATTATGTTGAATGATTATCTTTTATTTCATTTCGTTTTTCAAGAATATTTTTTCGCATTGTTCGCAATGATTGCACATCATTGCATACAGTCTGGTATTCACAGGAAGAGCAATCCAAGCTGACTTCTTCATGCATTTTCATCATCGCCCGAACATATTGAAACACATGTTGTGATATGGGGTTCAATTGTTTGATAAAAGTATGATCTGTACTCAAAAGCACTTCAACATCAGTGACATAGGGCAATTGACCATACAAATCAATCCATGCACTGCCAAGATCGAACAATGATAACCCTTGTTTGAGTGCATCCTGGCTGATTCTACTCCATTCCCGCATTTGCTGGGATGCTGCACGCATCATATATCCATGAACGTTTAATTTGAATCGAAGCAAGTCCAATTCTTGATATCGGTCATATGTGTTATCTGTATCAAAACCGGCTACAGTCAACAGAATAACTTTACCAAAATCCATGTGAGTATCAGATGCTTCTGGAATATCTTTGCCAATTAATGTTATTTGATCCTTTTCTACAGATGTTGTTGTCCAGACAATAAAAGCGAGAGAAGTATTTTGTGGGTGCCCCAGCTCTCTGCCAACGTTTTGTGTGAGAATGATCTCTTTTTTATCACTGTTATTGATAAAAGGGGTGTATAATCTCTTTTTTTGTTTGCGAATAATATGTTGTGAGGTTTTCTGGATTAGTGATTGCAACTCATTAATTACACAATCAAATGGCATATATACTGGTATCCTTGTTGATAGTGTATATTGGTCAAAAGACTACCTTGTTTGAAAAGAGAGCATATTCTTTTGTTGTCAAAAAAAACGCTATGCATTTTCAGAATAATTGAACAATCCCATTTGGATAATATCAAAAGCAAGACTCAGGGTTTCTTTTAAGTCAACGTCATAAGCAAATGTTTTTCGACTTTCTTCCCATAACGCCAGTCCTGAAAATACTGCCCAAACAACATATGCAATTTCTGTCGCATCCCGATCAGCAAAAACCCCATCCTTAAGTGAATCTTTGAATACCATACCTATGGTCCGAATGGCTTTTCGAGACAGGCGATTGATTTCATCGAGTAATTCTGATGACAAATTTTTGAATGTCTCACTGGAATGTAGATGAAACATATTCCTTAAAATAAGTGGATCAAACTCATAAACATCATGCAACGCCTCTTTCAAGGAATCAATCTTTTCCTTGATATCAAGTTTTTTTTCGTTATAAACATGTTCAACACGCATTTGAAGATATTGCAGAATCCGCAACGTTAGCGATGCACACAACTCATCTTTATTTTTAAAATATAAATAAATTGTACCTGCGCTTAACTCTGCCTCATTGGCAATATCTTCCATGGTTGCCCGACTGAACCCTTTTTCAGAAAAAACACGCCTGGCGGCAACCATAATTTGCTGCCGGCGTCTTTCTTTCTCTCTTTCTTTTCTTTCTTTTATCCCCATAATTATGAATCCAATTCATTTTATAGTGTATTATTAAAGCTTTTAAGTTTTATTTATAATATTATGGATCGTCCGTCAAGAAAAAAAAGTGTTAGGTTCTTGTCAGAAAATTAATATCGATAATGATCCGATTTATATGGTCCTTCAACAGGTACGCCCAGGTAATCAGCCTGTTCTTGTGTGAGTGTTGTCAAAGAAACGCCAAGACGTTCTAAATGTAATCTGGCAACTTCTTCATCCAATTTTTTGGGAAGCGTATACACCCCAATTTCATGATCTTTTTGGGCCAATTCAATTTGTGCCAACACCTGATTGGTAAAACTTGAACTCATGACAAAACTCGGATGTCCGGTGGCACAGCCCAGGTTGACCAGACGGCCTTCTGCCAAAACAATAATGGATCGGCCAGACTTTAATGTCCATTTGTCCACCTGTGGTTTGATATTTTCTTTTTTACATTCTGTTGTTGTTTCAAGGTATCGCATATCAATTTCATGATCAAAATGACCGATATTGCATACGATGGCCTCATTTTTCATTTGTTCCATATGCTCACCGCGAATCACATTGCAACAACCTGTTGTTGTTACATAAATATCCCCAATGGAGAGCGCTTTTTCCAATGTGGTAACTTCAAAGCCTTCCATTGAAGCCTGAAGCGCACATATGGGGTCAATTTCTGTAACAATCACGCGTGCACCAAAGCCTTTCATGGATTTGGCACATCCTTTACCCACATCGCCATATCCACAAATAACAACAATTTTTCCTGCCAGCATAATGTCTGTTGCCCGTTTGATCCCATCAGCCAGTGATTCCTGGCATCCATACAGATTATCAAATTTGGATTTTGTCACAGAATCATTTACATTCATTGCTGGAAACAAAAGCTCTTTTGACGAGTTCATTTTATAAAGTCTGCTGACGCCTGTGGTTGTTTCTTCAGATACACCTCGAATATGTTTGGCATTTTCTGTCCAATAGGATGGATTCTTTTGATAACCAGCCTTTATTCGGTCCATGACAATTTGAAACTCGGCATTATCATATTGTTTATCCAGGATTGCGGGTTCTTTTTCTGCCTTGACAGCTTCGTGGACATATAATGTGGCATCGCCGCCGTCATCAACAATCAAATTGGGACCTGAGCCATCGGGCCATCTAAGGGCTTGCTCTGTACACCACCAGTATTCATCAAGATTTTCACCTTTCCAGGCAAACACTGCTGCCATGCCAGATTTTGCAATTGCAGCTGCTGCATGATCCTGAGTTGAAAAAATATTGCATGATGCCCAACGAATGTCGGCACCCAACTCATATAAGGTTTCAATCAGCATAGCGGTCTGAATCGTCATGTGCAGACTGCCGGTAATTCTCAACCCTTTTAATGGTTTTGAGTTGCCATATTCTTTACGAATTGCCATCAATCCAGGCATTTCGTTTTCTGATAATCGCATTTCTTTGAATCCCAGTTCCGCCAATTCAATATCAGCCACTTTATACGGTAATCCGGGCTCCCATTCTAAAAAAGCCATAACTCCTCCAGTCCTGACAAATTGCCAGGTGTTTATCTTATTATTATCGTTTTTGTTCTTCTTGTACGACTTTGAATATTGTCAATTCCCTGGAAACGCGATCAAATCCCGGTAAGCAAAGAGTCCCTGCCGGTATATGATCTGGTAATTCAATGTCAGGACGTAACAATATAATAACATTTCTTAATTGATTTGAATGCCGTTGGGACATTTTAACAACATCATCAAATTCATTTTGGCATTCGTGGTCATCTTTATATAAATCATCCCACAGGCAGATCACTGTTATGTATCTATTATTTGATATGTCGGGTACGATATGTTTTATTAAAGATCTGTTCTTTCTTTGCAAAATTTTATGTATATGTGCTTTCTCTTTTTGAGCATCCGATGTTGCGCTGACATAGTATACATGGCTGATTTTGTTTTCAAAACCCTTTTCATTTTCAATATTGCTTTGTGGCGAATCAATGGCGTCAATTGCACGATGGATATTCATTTCATCTGCTATCCGCGATACCATGTCTGACAGATTGTCTTTTTCAGAATGTGGGTTCATAATTAATTCGTATATGTCTGAATAATTTCATCCGGAGAATGAACATTTTTTAAAATATTATCTTTGTCTAAAAAGAGATTTCCACGTAAATCCAGTAATTTTAAATGTTTCAGCTCTTTCAATTCTGACGGAAACGAATCCAGTTTGTTTTCTCGCAAAATCAAGTGTTCCAAAAATTCAAGAGATTGAATTACCTCAGGAACATTGGTGATATGATTTCGACTAAATGACAGAAACTTTAATTGATGCAGTTTTTCTATCCATTGAGGAATCTGAGATATTTGATTTCCGCCTAACCCCAGATCATTCAATTGAGGCAGATGACTCAATATTTCTGGCAACTGTTGAAATTGATTGCGTCCCAAATATAAAATCTCAAGATTTTTCAAATTGGCAAAGCTATCAGGTAATTCAGACAATTCATTCACCCGCAAATCCAAAAATTCCAGGTCTTTGAATTGCCCGATGGAATCTGATAATGATTCAATGCCATTGTTGGCCAGGTTTAATTTTTTAAGATGTTTCAGACTTCCAATTTCATTGGGTAAGGTCTTGATATGATTGTATTCAAGGGACAAAAACTTGAGTGAAGGCAATTGCTTGATATTTTCAGGGAGCTGCGCAAACTGATTGTATTCAAGGTATAATTCTTCTAAATGTGTCAATTGGATGATTTCATCTGGAAGATGGGTGAGTGCCATATTGAAAAGCTCCAGTTGGGTCACTCTGTCCTGATTTGCTTTTTGGATAATTTGATTAATATTCTTGCTTTCCATGCGGTTTGCTCCATGCAAGATATTTTACTTAAATTGTTGAACAAATAATTGTTTCAACGTCCGAATACTCATGAGCGCATCAGCGCCTGAAATTGGGCCATATGGATCAAATTCACCGGTTTCAAGGGGAAACATAATAAACTGACTGGTACAATAAAGAATCGCACGAAAGAAATGCTGTGAAGGATGAACATCCGCAATACCTCCCGAATATTTTTCCGGATGAAAGGAATTGAGTGCCTGTGGATTGATTCGATTGATAATCTCAAATATAATCTGCGCAAAATCAGCCCGGGTCAATGGCATTTCGGGCTCAAAGCTATTGTTTGGAAATAAGGACAGCCCCAACAGCTTTATGATAAGCACGGCTTCAATTTCTTGTTTCAATGAATGACTTTTAATATCCATCGCTTTTTGAGGTTGGGGTTTGAAGTCATAATACGTATTCTTCTGAAATAGTTCATGAATATCAAGATCATGATGAAGTATATAACACAAATCGGCTCGTGATATTTGCGGAATAAGTGGTAATTTTTCTTGATAGCCACATAAATCACATTGTTCAAGTTCTTTTATCTGGCAGATAATTTCATAAGCACTTTCTTTGTAAGAGCCTCCATAGGATACCACTTTGCTGAAAAATGTCTTTGCACGATTATATTTATAAACTGCTTTGTAAATCAACCCCATGTAATAATAAAGATCCGGTTGCTTTTTGTAAGCAGGTAAGGCGTAATAATACGCATTTTCAATCTTTTTTAATTTTATGTTGTCCCAGTTGGTTTGGGCTGTATTGGCTTGAATGTATAAAAAAAAGTATTCAGGTGCATATCGTGAGTATCTGGTTTTGTTTTCAATTGATTTTAGTACTGAAATAGCTTGATCATGTTTGTTTTCCTTTAAATAACACTTTGATAATCCGATTGTGGCTGGAATGTTGTCTGGATCAATGCGCAAGGTTGCCGCATATTCTGCACAAGCCAGGTGATATTTTCCCTCAAAAAATAATGTATCGGCAGTTTGAACCATTGTTTTTGCCTGTTGATGAACATTATCCACTGTTTTTTGGGGCACTTTTTTTTGAATCACTTTTTTGGTTTTTTCTTCTATTATTGTTTTTTGAGGAAGGATTTCTTTTTGAGGATCTTGTTGAGGTTCAATTAAATAATGACCACATCCTGCAAACAATAAAACCAATAATAATGTCAGGTTTTTACACCACATATGTTCATTTACCTCCCATCAGATCGATCGACGACAATAATAACACGACAATGTTTCAAAATTGATAAATGCTCGATTAAACTTTTAAATCGTGCAGTTTCTGTGTTGCTAATGACAATATTGTTCAATTTATTTCCGCTAACACCAATGCCTTTTACAATAAACGGTTTGTTGCCAATGCGATGATGCTTGCCTGCACTATCAAAGCTGTTCATATAGATACAGGTGCCAGACTGAACAGCATATTCCCGACTGATATACTGTGGTCCATAAACCTCATCACCGCTCTTGCTGATAATAAGTGGTGCAAGACATGCGCTTATCTCCAAACCTCTCGCATCAACAATCAATCCTGTATATTTTTTTTCTTTATGTCTGGTTCTCTGCTTCTGAGAAATGATTCTTGTAATGGATTCAATATAACGAATCTCATCAGGTAATGCAAGTTGAGAAAAACCAAAATTCATAGACATCTGAACAGTGATTTCAACTGTGCCATCAGAAAGATACTCTTTTTTCAATACACGCGCATTTTCAGTCATTTGTTGAATTTGTTCCTGGAAATGCTTGTTTTTTTTTTGAATATCCACTGTATGTGAATTCGCATCAATACAAACATGTAATACGGTTAAATATAAATTATCAAATGCCTGTTTCAATGCATTTTCTTCAGCAATCTTTCGGCCAATAGAATTGCCATGAAATTTTTCTGATGGAATGCCCTTTCCTGTTGAAATAACAGCCTGAGTTGTCCAGTTGATATACCCCTGCTCATGGGATTCTATGACCGGTGTTTGTGCATGACCATATCTCAAATTTATACCGATATAAAATAAACAGAGAATGATGATCAACGTTAAAGGTTGTTTTCTATAATCAACCAATAATATTCTTCCTTTTATACTAAATTATTTATTATTTCAAATAAATAACGTCTAATTTGTTATCTTTTTATCTATTTTCTTACAGAATTGTTTTTGTAATAATAAAATATTATTAAAATGTCAATAGTTTTAGGGGATATAAAAATCATGTCATAGAAATTGCAATAGCATAAATAAAAAGAAGAGGTTAATTATGAAATTTTATAATTCATTTAACGTATTCGTAATTGTTGCTTTTTTTTCGCTTTTGAGTTCATGTGGTCCAGGTGGCGCCAATGAAGATAATACTCCCCTGGTTTCTTATTATGATGTCGAAACAATCGATAGCAATGATACACTGGAGATGAGGTTTTACTATAATGACAATCATTTTCTGACGATGACAAATAACAATGGAGTGCTTGAGATTCATCCCCATCCAGGAACGGCATTAACAGAATCCGGAAGTGTCTGGTTTGCGCAGCCATATTTTTCCGGCGCAATTCTGGGTCACACAACGACAACGACGCCGCTGATATATCAAAATGGCATCAGTATCAAAGCAATGGGGCAGATATCCAGAGGTGCAAATCAAGGTGCCGGACTCTGGAGTATGGAATTATTTTTTTCCTATGATATGGAATTACATCAGATTTCAGCTACAGGACAAATGGGGATTTCAGTGACAGACGATATATTGTATGATCACGTTTTTTTGTATAAAATCAAAAGTCTATATCTAAATGACATTTTATTGCTGCCGCTGGATCATCAATCCGCTTCCACCACGATTACTGGAGACACAGGCTGGATGGAAAAACTAAAAATCAATGGAACTGATGAATGGCGACCTGATCAGCAGGCAAATCTTGAAAAAAAGAATATTGAAGACATGATCAATTTTCAAATGACTGGCGAATATTTTCGTCCGGATACCAGTGCTTATGGCTATGATTCCATTGATCCATCTTATAAACCCGGTATTAACATTTCCGCCAGATCAGATAGCACAACAATGGGATATATTTGTAATTATGATACAGATCATCAGCAAGAAATCGGGTCAACCAATATCGAAATTGCCCCATTGATTTCGCTGGGTCCAAATGAAAACAATTATGAAGTTTCCATTGAATTTACATCACGTTCCATTGAACATCTAGACGGCAAAACACAGGCAAATGCAGGCCAATCCTGTGCGAATATTCAAAACAAAAACTTATCATGGGGCGATGGCATCTATTGGATAGACCTTGATGAAAACGATCAAACAATACCTGTTCAGGTTTACTGTGATATGTCAAATGATGGTGGGGGGTGGATGTTGTATGCATCGATAAATGAGCCCCAAAATATTGGTCAAATTACTGCTGCTGATTATAAACTGGGTCGTTTAAGTCCGGATCTTGAACATATCAATACAGGAAACTGGATTTTACCAGCATCACAATTTAATGGGTATGTGCAGATAATGCGATTAAATATGGGCGTTGTGAATGATTTTTTTATGCCGCGATCAGGGAGATCCTTTGAAAGCATGTTGATGAATCCAGATAGTCACTTATGGCACGCGACTCCTTCCGGTCCTTTTATCCAACCCAAATATGCAGCCACAGGACTGGGTGGCAGTGACTACCTGTGGCCTCGAGACAATGTTGACAATGACGATCGATCGGCATTGAGTTTTTGGGGAAGTGACAATAATGGTGGAAGTGGGGGCTGTTGCAGCCTATCTCATACTTACACAGACTATAAATGGGGAAGAGCATTTAAACTATGGGTTCGATAACACGGATAAGTCTATAGGTGTATGAAAATAAAATTGCTTCAATTTATTGAAACTCTTAGGAAAACTCGAAAAAGAAGTTCCCCATTTGCACAAGTCAGACAAGTCAGACAAGTCGGACATGTCTGACCTTTCCGACTTGTCTGACTTGTGCAAATGGGGAACTTCTTTTTGGAACATTCCTTAGGCTGACAGCTATGGGG
>Ga0272440_1004356_pt1 | contig 10140 bp, 6 predicted proteins | sample SSMMMBAug17_FD_192440 | JGI IMG/M metagenome (GOLD analysis project Ga0272440, IMG submission 192440) | Marine sediment archaeal communities from Little Sippewissett salt marsh, Falmouth, MA, United States - SSM-MMB-Aug17 | ecosystem: Environmental > Aquatic > Marine > Wetlands > Sediment ... | reverse complement strand
GTAATGGTAACGCACAAACTTATATTTATACAGGCGAAGCATGGGAAGCCAGAAATCAACTTAGTTTAAATCGTGTTGACACTATGAATGACTTAAATGCTATAGATGCAGTTTCTGGTGATATTGCCAAAGTCGCTGACGCTGGTGATGGTTATTCTAAAAATTTTATTTACACTGGACAAAATTGGGTTGAAATTGTTAGTGACAAAACCGTTCAAGTTTATGTCGCAAAAAACATGACAGAACGAGATCAGATTGATCCTGAAAAAGGAGATATTGTTGAGATTGTCGATGATCAGGGTGATCTTCTTGAAACATACATTTTTGACAGTGAGAAATGGGTGGCGATTCAATGGGCAGATATCTTGGATGATAGTACCGCAAAAGCATTTCAAGTCAATTCATTAAATGATATTAGCCTTCAGAGAATCTCTGATGGAGATCGTGCAGATGTCGCAGCAAATGATGTCAGCAATCAACGAAAAGCTGTTATTCGTTCAGATGAAACAGATTCAGAACAGATTGATCATTATATTTACACCAACAACTCATGGAAACAAATATCCAAAGCTGGTGATGCTGGAAAAGTGGATATCTATGCAAAAGATCAAGTAACACTGTCTTCTGGCGGTTCTTTAAACACAGAAGCAATCAGCTCTGGTGGTGGGCAAATTTCAATTCAAGGAGATCGTTCACTTTATTTATTTACTGGATTAATTACAGCCAGTGTTCAAAAAGGTTTTGGTAAAGGTGGAGATATTACCACAAAATCCAAATCAGTTTTAATGAATCACAGTGGAATCGAAGCAAATGCTGTTGAAGGTGACGGCGGCGCTATTTTTATTACAACTGAACAATATATTAAATCGGATGAAAGCACAGTAACAGCGACATCAGAAAGAGGAAATGATGGAACGGTTAAAATTGATGCCCCTAAAGTGGATATCAGTAAAGGTCTGGTGATTTTACCCACAAATTTTTTAGATGCAACCAGATGGGTTAAAACGCCTTGCGCTCTTCGATCTGGAGAATCTGTCAGTCGTCTTGTTGTTGAGGGGAGAGATGCTGTTCCTACATCATTGGTTGATTGGCAACCCAGTCCTCCAACTGATATCACGGCTCCGAATAAACCATCTAAAAAGAAAAAAACAAGTCAATTGAATCATCCAACATTATTGACACCACCCAATAATAAGATGGCGATGAACACTGAAAATGAAATATCATTGTTTGAATAACAGTTTCCATGATAACGAATGGATTGAAAAGGAGATAATGGAATGCAAATTCGATGTATTTATAAGATTTTTTTGCTATTGATTATAGTAGTCTTTACAATTAACTGTCAGAAAACCCTTGCTGAGGATGATCCTTTACCAGATAAAGCATTAGAGAGTACATCTGACGTTCCTCTTTTATTACCTCCTTTAAAAGAAGAACAAGATCAACGTTTGTCATCAGCAGCTTCTGTTTATGTAAAAAAATTTAAGCTTGAAGGTAATACCGTTTATTCAGATAAAGACCTTGAATTTATTCTCTCGCCATATGAAGAAAGAAAAATTACATCTGAAGAACTTCACGATGTAAAAAATAAAATTTCTTTATTTTACTATAGTAATGGTTATGTCAATTCTGGAGCAATCATACCTGACCAAAAAATTTCAAATGGTAATATTACGATTAAAATTATAGAAGGGACGCTTCCCAAAATTACAGTTTCCGGCAATTCATGGCTTAAAAGTAATTACATTAAAAGACGGCTTGAAATAGCAACAGGAGATGGAAAAACACCATTAAATATCAACACGCTTCAAGATCGTTTAAAAATCATTAAACAAAACCCACGTGTTGATAATATCAATGCAAACTTAAGCCCGGGACTAAAACTTGGAGAAGCTGAGCTTGATGTTTCTATCAAGGAAGCCCGTCCCTATTTTTTGTCATTTGAATTTAACAACAGCAATTCTCCCAGTGTTGGCGCTTATCGCGGTGATATTCAATTTGAGCATATCAATGTAACGGGGTGGGGGGATAGCTTTCGAATAAAGTACGGAATTACGGATGGTCTGGATACCTATTCCAGTAAATATGAAATTCCTCTTAGCCGTTGGGGGACGACTTTTTCTTTGGAAGCAGACCGATCTAAATCTGTAGTGGTCGCCAGTCCATTTGAAGGCAAAGATATCAAAGGGGATACTACCACCATGGGATGTGGATTCAAACATCCTTTCTATAAATCGGTTTCTTCTGAATTTTTAATGGGATTGAAATTTGAGCATCGAAAAAGCAATACATATATGCTGGATATGAATATGAGTTTCAACCCTGGTGTTGATAATGGTGAAAGTAAAGTCTCTGTTGTGCGTTTTTCTCAGGAATGGATTCAAAGAAGCCTTAAGCAAGTATTGGCTGCCCGATCTACTTTTAGTATTGGCCTTGATGTATTGGATGCTACTAAAGTTGAGACTGTCATTACTGGAAATGAAAATGCAACGATTCCCAATGGTACATTTGCAGCCTGGCTTGGACAGTTCCAATGGATCAGGAGAATTTCAGAAACACAATTGATTGCACGTCTGGATTTACGAATTTCAGACAGTCCGCTTTTGCCAATTGAAAAGTTTGCCATTGGTGGCCGATCAACGGTTCGGGGATACCGTGAAAACTGTATGACACCGGATAATGGCTTGATTGCCTCCTTAGAATGGCGTATTCCTGTTGCTCAGTGGAATATCCCTGAGCTGACTAACAATCAAAAACAGGGAATGGTATATCTTGCACCTTTTTTTGATTATGGTCTGGGTGGAAATACAAAATCAGCTGATCCGGAAATAAGATCTATTTCAAGCCTTGGTCTGGGATTCAGGTGGTCCATTAGTGAAAAACTGTATTCTGAAATTTATTGGGGGTACGCCTTACGCGATATTGATCGAACAACAGAATATGATATACAAGATGATGGCATACACTTTATGTTTTCTGCCAATGTTTTTGAATAACGCATTTGCCCCAATTGATTTTTTGAAGTATTAGATTTTCTGAAAAAAATTTTGGTGCCATGAATTTATATTTCTTATCTTCTTCTGACGATGCCAAGATGTTTTCAGAAGATTTGTAGATGAAAAGGCTGATTCATGATTGAACATAAAACGTTTTGTACCTTTCTTGTCATAACAATTTTTTTTTGGGCTTTAGCTGCACAAGCTGAATTGCAAAATCCAATTGATCAAAATTCTCCTTTTTTGCCCAGTTTAGATGATGTTCAACCGAATGTTTCTCAATTGGGGCAACTCTTTATTTCAAGAATACATCTAAAAGGTAATACTCTTTTTGATAGAAAATCGTTTGATTTTCTATTAAGTCCTTATGAAAACAAAATTGTTAAAGCAGAAACACTTCATGAAATAAAAAATAAACTGACACTGTTCTATATTTCAAAAGGATACGTCAATTCAGGATGTATTCTGAAAGATCAACGAATTGAAAATGGGGAAATTACTTATCATATCATAGAAGGAACGGTTAAAGATATTGAGGTCGACGGCAACAAAAGACTTAAAGACAGTTTTGTCAGCAATCGTATCAGGCTTTCCACCGGTGATGGCAAAACGCCCTTTAATATCAATAAATTACAGACCCGTTTGAAAATACTTAAACAAGAACCTGTTATTGAGAATATTAATACGTATATCAAGCCAGGTCTTAATCCTGGAGAAGCCAAACTTAAAGTTGATGTAAAAGAGACTTATCCCTGGGATATTAAGATAGATTGTCACAATCATAATTCACCTGGAATTGGCAGTTACCGTGGTGATATTAAATTAAAATATTTAAACGTATCCGGCTGGGCTGATTCTTTTGCTTTCAATTATGGAGGGACTGAGGGACTTCACAATATTTTTACTGCTTATCATCTTCCAATCAATCGCTTAGATACCAAATTAAAATTTGAACTGAATTATTCTCAAACAAAAGTGGTTTCAAAAACATATAGTCCGCTCGATATTAAAGGTGATACCACATCCATTACATTAGGACTTAGCCATTTCATATATCGAACACCATCAACAGAGTTCTCATTGGGGGTTAATCTTGAAAAGCGGATCAGCCATACTGAGATGTTAGGAAATCGGATAAACTTTTCAAAGGGCGTGGTTGATGGCACCAGTCAGGTTTCTATAGGCCAATTGACTCAGCAATGGCTGCATCGATCATTGAATCAGGTGATTGCTATTCATTCATCATTTAATATAGGTTTGGATATGATGGATGCGACGATTCATGACGATGAATCCATTCCAGATGGTAAATATATGACATGGTTGGGTCAGATTCAATGGATTAGAGGGTTGAAATTTCTTAACAGCCAGTTAATTACACGCCTTGACATGCGAATTACAGATGATCCTATGCTTGCCATAGAAAAATTTTCAATTGGCGGTTTTTCGACGGTCAGAGGGTATCGTGAAAATTTGATTGTATCTGACAATGGTTACATTGCTTCAATGGAGTGGCGAATACCAGTTGGAAAAATTCAATTTCCAGGATTATCTGAAAAAACAACCGATGGTCAAATTATTATTGCTCCTTTTTTCGATTACGGCAAAGGCGATAATCATGATGATGAAACAGAACTTGAACCAGATTTAATATACAGTGCAGGGCTTGGATTTCGATGGCAAATCAAATCATCCCTTTTTGCCGAATTATATTTGGGGAAAGCGCTAAAAAATGTTGACATTGAAGCAGATTCTGACATTCAGGATGATGGTGTTCATTTTTTTATGTCTTATAATATGTTTTAATGAAACCCAAATCAATTTAACATTCAATCTTCAAACAAACACTCATTATGCTTTACGCGGACAGACTATATCTGCAGATACTGATACGTGGAAGATTCAAAAAAATCAAAATAGAAAAATATGATTCCAAAAGATAAGGAAATACAAATGGATAATCCATTAATTTGTTTTAACGTATTTGGTAGAAAGCAGTTGTTTTTTTTGGTAATTGTCATATCGGTTTTTTGTATATTGTTTTGTTCATGTGTCACTAATCAGCAGTATTCAAGGAAAAAAAAACATATGGATGTTCGTAGCTTTCAACATAAAAAAAGATCCGTACAAATCAGTCCCAAAAATTATATGATTTATAATCATAAACAGGAGCGTGTTTCAATTGAAAGTATTATATATTCGTTAAAAGATATAGATGTTGTTTTCATTGGAGAAATGCATGACGATCCTGTTGCTCATTATTTTCAAAAACAGATGCTAAAAGAAGTATTTGAACACTATTTTTTCAAAGCCTATGCATCAAAAAGACGACAAATTGTTTTATCGATGGAAATGTTTGAACGTGATGTTCAGATAATTTTAGATGAGTATTTATTTGATATCATAGATGAACGTCATTTTTTAGCCAGTTCACGCGCATGGAATAACTATTTGTTTGATTATCATCCACTGGTCAAATTTGCCAAAAAGAATAATATCAGAGTTCTTGCAGCTAATGCGCCGCGCAGGTATGTCCATCGGGTAGCTCAGTATGGTAAAAAATCATTGAATGATTTGTCCTCAACAGCCAAAGCATGGGTCGCACCCCTCCCATATAAAGAACCTTCAAAAGCGCTTACAAAACGATTTGAAGATTTTCAAAAAAAAGCATCGGCTATTACCCCAGCTCATGATAACGACTTATTCAAAAAATCTCATTTTTTAGAAGCTCACAACTTATGGGATGCCACCATGGCTTTCAGCTTGAGTGAAGAATTAGCCAACACACCGAAAGTGTTAATTATTCATTTGAATGGATACTTTCATTCACAATCGGGATTGGGAATTCCAGAACATTTGGCCAATTATCGTCCCGATGTAAAAATGATGACCATAACCATCGTTCGATCAAATAACTTTCCTGATTTTGATTCATCTTTTGCAGATTCTGGAGATTATATTATCATTACCGAATCTGTGGAATAGACGTTGAAATTTTAATTCAATATTTCATCAAAATTCATTTCTTAGGAATACTCTGAAAAAAAATTCCCCTTTTTTAATATACATATTCGGTTCTTGTTTGTTGGATTAACCGCAGTCATTTTTTCGGTCTGAGAGTTTACTATATTGAAAAGAAAGTAAACCTTTTTTTTATCACTTGACAATATTTATTTTACAAAATACTGAAATAAAGACTTTGGAAAAAAAAATCAGATTGCATTTAGATAACGTATACCAACAAAAGGAGATCTGATATGCATAAAGTCGTTCGGTTTGATTGGGCAATCAAAAAAATACTCAGGGATAAAGCTAACTTTGATGTACTGGAAGGTTTCTTAAGCGCTCTTTTGCAGGAAGACATTACTGTGATTACCTTATTGGAAAGTGAAAGCAATCAAGAAACCGATGATGATAAATTTAATCGCGTTGATCTTCTTGTTGAAAATCAAAAAAAAGAGATCATTATCATAGAAGTCCAGGTCAGATCTGAATATGATTATTTTCATCGTATTGCTTATGGTGTTGCAAAAATATTAACGGACTACATGCAAAAAGGGCAGCCATATGGAAAACTTAAAAAAGTTATTTCAATTAGTATTGCTTATTTTAATTTAGGTGAAGGAAGCGATTATCTTTACCATGGAACAACACGGTTTATAGGAATGAACACCAAAGATGAACTGGGCTTGAACATAAAACAAATTGAAAAGTTTGATGTATCAGATATCTATAAAATATTTCCGGAGTTTTATTTAATTCGTGTGGGCAAATTTAATGATGAAATTAAAAGAGCCATTGATGAATGGGTGTATATGTTCAAACATAGTAATGTAAAACCTGAATTTCAGTCAAAAAATATTCAAAAAGCATCAGAAAAGTTAAATGTGATGAAACTGAACGAAAAACAACAAAAAGTGTATGATCGTTTTATGGATAACCGATCTTACGAGGCATCAATGATGTGGTCGTCAAAAGAGGAAGGACGAGAAGAAGGACGAGAAGAAGGTAGAAAACAGGGACGAGAGGAAGGTAGAAAGGAAGGGGAGATTGGTCTGATTGAGAAATTGTTAAGCTCTGGTGTTACATGGGAAACAATACAAGAAGCAACGGGCTATGATAAGAACGCTTACGAACAAGCATTTAAGAATTTTATTAATGATAAAAACCGATAACATATAAAGATATTCATAATATAATATATAAGTCATATGAAACATTTTTTGAGGAAATTTCATGAAAAAAGTGATCATTACAATTTTGGGACAGGATAAACCAGGTATTCTTGCCAAAGTCTCAGGTTTTTTATTTCAACTGAACTGTAATATTGAGAATGTGAGCCAAACAATTCTTCAATCGGAATTTGCGGGAATTTTTGTCGTTTCGATACCACAAAATTTGGCAATAGATGAATTATCAAAAGCTTTTCAAAATGAAATTGGAGATCAAAGCCTTAATATTCATGTAAAATACTTAGAAAATTCAAACTCATCAGTATCAACATCAATAACTGGCATCCCTTTTATTATTACCACCATAGGACCTGATCAAAAAGGACTGGTTTCTGGAATAACGGGTGTTATTGCCAGACATGGCATCAATATAACCAATCTAAAAGCTGTTTTTACAGGGGATAAAGATCCGAACAAAAATTTTATGATCTATGAAATTGATATCCCAGAAACAATAGATCAAAAATTATTTAAACAAGATTTGAAAAACAAAGCCAAAGAAATGAATTTGGTAATTACCATCCAGCATAGAAATATATTCAATGCTGTGAACAGAATATAAATAAATGAATAACCAAAAAATATAGGATTATCATGTTCAGTGACAGAGAAATAATATCCACTATTGAAATGCTCAAATATGAGCATCTTGATGTCAGGGCCATCACTCTTGGGATCAATTTGATGGATTGTATCAGCAATGACCTTGAGATATTAAAAAGAAATATTCATAATAAAATGATCAAAATTGCTTCAAATCTTGTTGGTATTTGCGATCAAGTTGGTGAAAAATATGGCATTGACATTGTGAATAAAAGAATCGCAATCAGTCCAGTTGCCGTCTTCGCTGCTCCTTTTTCTTCATCTCAGTTGGTTGATGTTGCCATGATGCTTAACGAAATAGCTCAAGAGGTCAATGTTGATTTTATCGGCGGTTTTACATCTCTTGTAGAGAAAGGCATTGCAAATGGTGATATGGCATTGATTGAGGCCATTCCATATGCTTTATCGGAAACACAGAGACTATGTGCATCTGTTAATGTCGCAAGTACTCGCGCTGGTATAAATATGGATGCTGTTCTTATGATGGCCAAAGTGATTAAAAATACTGCAGAATTAACCGCAAAAGATGATGGCATTGGTTGCGCTAAATTATGCGTTTTTTCGAATATTCCTCAAGATAGTCCATTTATGGCAGGAGCCTATCTTGGTCTTGGTGAAGCTGATGCTGTCATTAACGTGGGCGTTAGTGGTCCAGGGGTTGTCAAAAAAGCTATTGATCGTGCAATTTCTTCTGATGCGACACTTGACTTGGGGATGATTGCTGAGATCGTTAAACGGACAGCATGTAAGGTGACACGAATTGGAGAGTTAGTCGGACGAGAAATCGCAAAAGAACTTGGTATTCGTTTTGGAGTGGTGGATTTATCACTCGCACCTACCCCGACTGTTGGGGACAGTGTCGGAGAGATTTTTAGAAGTTTAGGGCTTGAGGCTATAGGCGTTCCTGGAAGTACTGCTGCCCTTGCTATGCTAAATGATGCTGTCAAAAAAGGAGGTGCTTTTGCGAGTTCACATGTGGGCGGTTTGAGTGGTGCCTTCATTCCAGTCAGTGAAGATTTGAGTATTGCTGAGGCTGCAAAAAATGGCAATCTTTCCATTGAAAAACTTGAAGCCATGACATGTGTGTGTTCAGTGGGATTGGACATGGTTCCTATCCCTGGAGAAACATCTGTGGATACGATTGCAGCTATTATCGCGGATGAAATGGCAATTGGTATGATTAATAATAAAACAACTGCAACACGTCTTATTCCTGTTCCTGGAAAGAAAGCCGGTGATTTTGCTTTTTTTGGAGGGCTTCTTGGTCAGTCTGTCATCATGAAAGTGGACCATATGACTACACCAAACCTTTTTGTTCGGTATGGCGGATTGATTCCTGCACCGATACAGAGTCTGGTTAATTGACAACATTTGTTAAATTATTCTAAGGCTTAATTATTTTTTTCATTTGTTTTGATCTCATAAAATAAGGATTCAACATTTTTTTCATTTCCCGACAAGCAGAAGGCGTATTCACTATCATTATCGAATGCCCTGTTTTATGTTTAAGAACTGTCGCATAACCAATATAGCGAATAGGTTTATATCCGCTGTCGATATAGTCTATTAATGAAATAAAATGCGTACATGAGTCTGAAGGCAATTGGGGGACAACCGTCCATTTCCCTTGAATTTGATATAGGGCTTGCATGACGTGTCCGGATATGTCGTGAGAAATAGTTGCTTTCTCGCTGATATTGTTATCACCAATGAATTGATTCAATGCTTGAAGGGTTTCATCATTCATAATACCATGCTGTGGACCTGAATAATATCCCAGATCAAATAATCCATTTTGAATTTTTTGCGTTAAGCGCTGGCTGTGAATATGTGATAATGACATCTGATCTTTATGAATGGTCAGTATTTTTTTTTCGTCAACAATATCTTGTATGGTCGCCAGTAATTTCCATGATATATATCCATTGACTTTTAAATGATATGAATTTTGAAAGTCTTCAATAGCTGATTTAAGAATAGATTGAAAAGTACCATCTATTTTACCGGTATAATACCCCAATTGTGATAGTCCTGTTTGAATTTGCCGGATAAGCATGTGGGATTCAACGAGTTTGCTGCATGTATCCGCGTTGTTTCGTTTGTTCTTTTTCTGGGATGTTTCTTTTGAAATGATTGAAAGTATAAATTTTTTTGATATAATTTTTTGGTTTGTTGATTCTTTTTTCTTGTCATTTACATAGGAAATAACAAATTTAAGCGTATCAAGATTTTTATTAGCAGCGCGATAGCTGTGGGATAGATGCAATGCCTTTTGAAAAGCTCTTTGGCTCTCTTCGTATTGACCT
>Ga0272440_1004355_pt1 | contig 10142 bp, 10 predicted proteins | sample SSMMMBAug17_FD_192440 | JGI IMG/M metagenome (GOLD analysis project Ga0272440, IMG submission 192440) | Marine sediment archaeal communities from Little Sippewissett salt marsh, Falmouth, MA, United States - SSM-MMB-Aug17 | ecosystem: Environmental > Aquatic > Marine > Wetlands > Sediment ... | reverse complement strand
TGGCGGAGAGAGAGGGATTCGAACCCTCGGTACCGCTTTTGGCAGTACACACGATTTCCAGTCGTGCTCCTTCAGCCAGCTCGGACATCTCTCCGCAAGTTAAATGGTTGAACATGTTTTGACGCTCCACGGAGAGGGTGGGATTCGAACCCACGATCCGGCTTTTAGCCGGATACCGCATTTCGAGTGCGGGGCCTTCAGCCACTCGGCAACCTCTCCTGATTTTGTTTTCAAATCTACTAATATTAAAATGATTATAATAAATTCATTTTTTATAAATGTCAATCCTAAAATTGATTATTATTCATAAAAAAAATCCTTCATATTTTTTCGATTTTTCATTGAATGAATCCTTGACATCCCAAAAACGATACCTATATTTTCTTTCAACAAAGGCATTATTCAAAAAAAGTAAACAACCCGAATAAGAATAAGAAAAAAAAACAGGAGGTCATCATGCCGATCTATGAATATGAATGTGAAAACTGTGGGCAAGTTGAGGAAGCCTGGCAAAAAATTTCAGATGCACCACTTGAAACGTGCAATAAATGTCAGGGAAAACTGAATAAAATTGTATCTCAAAGTAGTTTTCATTTAAAAGGGTCAGGTTGGTATGTAACTGATTATTCTGGTAAGAAAAATACCGAAACACAAAAAACCAGTGACACAAAAGCGTCAAAAACAACCGATTCTGACACGAAAACGTCAGAAAAAAAGACTGCTGCTAAAACATCTTCGGATTAACAGTGTAATATCAATGGTTGTCTTTTATCATTGAGTAACTACCCACCTGATCAAAATTTATTAAATAATCAGGTATCTATTTGCAACAGTCATTAATTTGAATTACTTGGTTTGCAATAATTGAAACTATATATTTTTTAATATAGGAAGTAAATGGTCGTTGCAACAATAATGTTGCAACCTAAACCAATATAAATTATTTTCAATAAAAAGGAGAGGTTATAAATGAGCATCAAACCTTTACAAGATCGAATTTTGGTCCAACGTGTTGAAGAAGAAACCAAGACAAAAGGCGGAATCATCATCCCTGATTCAGCCAAAGAAAAGCCCATTGAAGGCAAAGTAATTGCGGTGGGTAATGGAAAAGTCAAAGATGATGGTACTCGCGCACCGATGGATCTCAAAGAAGGCGATAAGATTCTATTTGGTAAATATTCAGGCACTGAAGTAAAAATTGATGGTGAAGAATATTTAATCATGCGCGAAGATGATGTCCTTGGCGTAATTCAATAATCAACAACTAAAACATAATGTAAGGGGATATAAAAAATGTCTGCAAAAGAAATAAAATATGACTCAAAAGCCAGAGAAGCTATGTTAAAAGGTGTCAGAACACTTGCTGATGCCGTTGTCGTAACGCTTGGCCCAAAAGGTAGAAATGTCATTATTGAAAAATCATGGGGTTCGCCCAATGTAACCAAAGATGGTGTAACAGTCGCAAAAGAAATCGAACTGGAAGACAAATTTGAAAATATGGGCGCACAGATGGTTAAAGAAGTTGCCAGCAAAACAAGCGATACTGCTGGTGATGGTACCACCACTGCAACAGTTTTGGCCAGATCTATTTACGAAGAAGGCCAGAAACTGGTCGTTGCTGGAAACAATCCCATGTCTATTAAACGTGGCATTGATAAAGCTGTTGGTGCTATTGTTGATGAATTGGCATCCATGAGCAAACCCACAAAAGACCAACGAGAAATTGCCCAGGTTGGAACCATTTCTGCCAATAATGATGAAACCATCGGTAACATCATTGCTGAAGCTATGGAAAAAGTGGGTAAAGAAGGCGTTATCACAGTTGAAGAAGCCAAAAGCATGAATACATCATTGGATGTTGTTGAAGGTATGCAGTTTGATCGCGGATATCTGTCACCCTATTTTGTGACCGATTCTGAAAAAATGGTAACTTCTCTGGAAGATCCTTATATATTGATTAATGAAAAGAAAATCAGTAACATGAAAGATCTTCTGCCCATTCTGGAATCCATTGCCCGCACCGGCAAACCATTGGTAATTATTGCAGAAGACGTTGAAGGTGAAGCATTGGCCACATTGGTTGTCAATAAACTTCGCGGAACACTTCAGGTTGCTGCTGTCAAGGCACCTGGTTTTGGTGATCGTCGTAAAGCAATGCTTGAAGATATTGCCATTCTTACCGGTGGCAAAATGATTTCTGAAGACCTGGGAATCAAGTTGGAAACAATTTCTCTGGATGATCTGGGAACAGCCAAACGCATTAATATCGACAAAGATAATACCACTATTGTTGATGGTGCTGGTTCACGAAGTGATCTTGAAGGTCGTGTAAAACAAATTCGCGCACAGATTGATGATACAACATCAGATTATGATCGTGAAAAACTTCAGGAACGTCTGGCAAAATTGATCGGTGGTGTTGCGGTTATTAATGTTGGTGCAGCAACTGAACCTGAAATGAAAGAAAAGAAAGCCCGTGTTGAAGATGCATTAAATGCAACACGTGCAGCCGTTGAAGAAGGCATTGTCGCTGGTGGTGGTGTTGCTCTGGTTCGAAGTATCGCAGCCCTTGACAAATTAAACCTTGCTGGTGAAGAACAACTCGGTGCAAATGTTGTCAAACGTGCCATTGAAGAACCACTTCGCCAAATTGCTAATAATGCAGGTGTTGAAGGTTCTGTTGTCATTGATAAGGTTAAAAATTCTGAGGGTCCATTTGGTTACAATGCTGACAAAGATATTTATGAAGACCTGATTGCAGCAGGTGTTATTGATCCAACCAAAGTCGTTCGATTTGCACTTCAGAATGCAGGCAGTGTTGCCGGTCTTATGCTGACAACCGAGGCTATGATTGCAGAAGTTCCACAAGACAAGCCTGAAATGCCTATGGGCGGCGGCGCACCGGGTATGGGCGGCGGAATGGGCGGCATGATGTAATACCTGCCTCCTTTTAGCGCATTTAAACATATATTTTATAATGGTCAGAAGCAGATAAAAGCCTGTATCTGACCAGGGATTTCTTAAAAAGCCTTGGTTTATATTAATTAAATCAAGGCTTTTTTTTTGGGAGAAAAATGGATAGAAGAGAATTTTTACAAAAATTAACGTTGTATTCAACCGGTGCCATCATGACAGCACCTGTTTTCAACATTATTCCGCCGGTTCTGGCAAAAATGACACAACCTCACTTGTGTGTAGGGGTGGATAAAAACTATCAGCAATTGGTCCAAAAAACACTGGCACCATTGGGTGGTATGTCGGCATTTGTTAAAAAAGGCGACAGTGTGGTGGTAAAACCTAACATTGGGTGGGATCGTAAGCCAGAACAAGCGGCAAATACACATCCACAAATTGTCAAATCTATTGTTGAACTGGCATTGGCATCGGGCGCATCAAAAGTACAGGTGTTTGATAGAACCTGTAATTCTGAACGTATGTGTTACAGTAACAGTGGGATTAAACAGGCAATTGATTCCATTAACGATAGCCGTGCTGTTTGTGAATATATTGATCAGAGAAAATTTGTTCCTGTTACAATTAAAAAGGGAAAATCATTAAAAGAATGGTCTTTTTATAAAGATGCACAGGCTGCGGATTGTTATATCAATGTTCCCATTGCAAAACATCATCGACTGGGCGGCCTGACATTGGGGTTTAAAAATGTTATGGGAATAATTGGCGGCGAGCGCGGCAGACTTCATACCAATCTGGGGCAATATCTGGCTGATCTGGGCACTGTCATTAAGCCCGAGCTGACTGTTATTGATGCTACACGTATTTTAATGAACAATGGCCCTCAGGGAGGTCATTTAAGTGATGTCAAAGTTCTGAACACGCTCATTGCATCAACCGATATGGTTGCTGCTGATGCTTATGCAACAACATTATTTGGAAAAAAACCTGAAGATATAGAATCCACAAAAGCAGCCTATGCGATGGGATTGGGCGAAATGAATTTAAATCAAATGAAAATTATTAAGGTTTGATAGATCGCAACATGAAAAAAAGTCGATTGTTTAAAGCCATTTATTTTAGACGATTCAGTCAAATCGTATTTTTGTTATTATTCCTCATTTTGTTCCGGAAAACAGAATACCCCGGCCAAGAAATTATTGACTATCCTGTGAATTTGTTTTTTTGCTGGAATCCCTTTATCGCCTTGTCGGTGATGTTGATCACCAAAACACTCTTTTTTATATTTCTTCCTGCCTTATTGATTATTGGTATTACAATAATATTTGGACGGGTATTTTGCAGTTGGATCTGTCCAATGGGAAGTCTGTTGGACATATTTCAAAAGTGTTTACCTGAAAGACATTACCAAAAGACAAATTTTCCTGAAATCAAAAATCATGTATTGATCGTATCCTTATTAAGTGCATTTTTTGGACTTCAATTGGCAGGCTATATTGATCCTTTTGCCATTTTGTTTCGTGGACTGGCATTTGTTGTTGATCCAGCGATCAATCACAGTTTAACAGGATTTTTTGATTATTTATATTTGAATGCCCCTGAGTGGTTAAGTGGTATCAGCGAACCCGTTTATCAGTTTCTTAAACATACATTTCTTCCTTATCAGCGAACAATTTTTGTATCTGGCATTATTTCTTTCAGTATTCTTTTTCTAATTATTATGCTTGAAATAGTTGAAAGACGCTTTTGGTGTAAAAAGATCTGCCCTTTGGGTGCATTGTTATCATTTACTTCCCGGTTTTCATTTTATAATCGTTTACCCAAAAAATTATGTACCAATTGTAAAAATTGTGAACCTCACTGCCGAATGAATGCATTTGATGATCGGGGATACCATATTGATGCACATTGCAGTCGGTGCATGGCATGCTATCATCAATGTTCTCAAAACATCGTAAGATTTTCTTTTAGACCCTTGACACAACAAGGCAGACACCACATGAATATATCCAGAAGGCATTTTGTTGGGAGTACAGTGATTGGTGCTGTATTACCATTTGTTCATGTAGTGGATGCACAACACAAAATTCCGCAACCCTATTTACTACGTCCACCAGGGGCGCGAAAAGAAAAAAGCTTTCAGGATATGTGCATCCGATGTGGTGAATGCATGAAAGTCTGTATCACCAATGCATTACAACCAACGTTCCTTGAAACAGGTTGGACAGGGATGTTTGTTCCAAAAGTGATTCCCCGTCTGGGTTATTGTGAATTCAATTGTCATTTGTGTGGTCAGGTGTGTCCTACAGGTGCAATTCAAGAATTAACCATTGATCAAAAACACCAGACAGTCATTGGTAAAGCCGTTTTTGATAAAAATAGATGTCTGCCTTATGCAAAAAAAACGCCTTGTATTGTTTGTGAAGAGCATTGTCCGGTTTATAATAAGGCCATTCAATATAAAACTTTGATAGTCAAAGGCAAAAATGGTAAAGAAACCGCAATAAAACAGCCATATGTTATTGAAGACAGATGTATTGGTTGTGGTATTTGTGAAAATAAATGTCCTTTACCGGGAGAAGCTGCTATTCGGGTAAGGATTGCCTAAGGAGTGACATATTACTATTCTAATGAAACAATAGTCCCAGCCTTTCAGCGAAACACAGGAATCTGATAATTCCCGCCATAAGCCCCAAAATAGAATCTGGCAGCACTGCGATGTGGGCGTTAAAGGCGAATAATAAAAAATATTTTATCCATCATTTGCTTGAAATTTATACTGGAAAATTATTATCAATATGATATATGTATATTTTTAAATTGAACAAACATTCAGGATAACCTTGAAAATAAATGTAACATATAAAATAAGGAGGGCGGCATGGATATTTTAAAATTCACCGAAAAACACAAAGCTTTTCGCGAGCGTTTACGGATATTTCTGGCAACGGAAGTTACGCCATATGTTGATGAATGGGAAAAAAATAAGCTGGTTCCGAAATCTATCTGGCGAAAAATGGGGAAAGAAGGCTTTTTGTGTTATATGCTCAAACCCGAATATGGGGGACTTGGCGGAGATTTGCTATACAGTGTAATTGTATCTGAAGAAATGGTGCGGACCCATCAGGCCGGACTTACAGCAACGCTTCACAGTGATATTGTTGTACCCTACATTGATTCATTCGGTTCCCAGGATCTCAAACAAAAATATTTGCCCAAATGTGCATCCGGCGATATTATCGCAGCGGTTGCAATGACTGAGCCTGATGCTGGCAGTGACCTGTCATCAATTAAAACAACGGCTGTCGAAGATGGCAATAACGTGGAAATCAATGGAAGTAAGACGTTTATCTCCAATGGTATTAATTGCGACCTTGTGATTGTCGCAGCGCAAGATCCAAAAATTGAAAACCCTTATGAAGCCATGTCGTTGTACATTGTTGAAGATGGAACACCCGGTTTCAACAAGGGACAAAAACTGGTTAAAATGGGAATGCACAGTCAGGATACTGCAGAAATGTTTTTTAGCAATTGCCGGATACCTGTAAGTAATCGTCTGGGAGAAAAAGGCCAGGGTTTTTTGATGCTCATGCAGAAACTGCAACAGGAACGTCTGGTATGTTCTATTGGTGCGGTTGCTGCTGCTGAATACTTAATGGAATATCTTTTTGATTATTGCAAAACAAATACAGATAGTAATGGTAAGCCTTTGTCAAAGTTTCAGGCCACCCAATTCAAGCTGGTGGAGATGATGACTGAAGTCAAGCTTGGTAAAACCTTTGTTGATAAGTTGGTTGTTGATCATATGGAAGGTCAAAACATCGTCGTGGAAACATCCATGTGCAAGTATTGGTCAACCGATCTGATCAAACGTCTGACTTATGATGCAATTGACTTGATTGGATTAACCGCTTTAGATAATGATCACCCTGTTACACGTATGTGGCGTGATGTTCGTATTATGCCCATTTTTGCCGGAACCAATGAAATTATGAAAGGGATTGCCGGTAAGTTTATGGGGCTTTAAGTTCCTCATTTCAAAATATGTTTGTACAGTAGACGTCGCATGGTGCGTCTCTTGTATGGACATTTTAAGGATAATTGTTCATTTATTATTATCCGATCTTTGTTTTATGTTTCAGACATCACTTTTTTTAGTTTTTCACGTGCACGGTGCAATACCGTATGCGTTCTTTTTACAGGCAATTTGATAACCTCAGCAACTTGTTCAACAGATACGCCGTCAAAATAATGAAGTTTCAGAACAAGTTGATAGCGAGCAGGCAATTGTTTCATGTATTTCATGATATCTTTCAGGGCCAATCGGGCATCCAGTTGTTTTTCCATGTTATAGCCCATTTTTTCCTGAATATCGTCCAATGGTAAGCGAGCATATTGATTACCAAGTCCAGTGGGATCTTTTCGTTCGATAAAATTTATTGTGGTATGTACTGCAACGAGTTTAACCCAGGCTGTCAACCCCTGCCCCAATTCTTCCTTGTATTGACATAACTTCCGACATTTATTATCCAGTAACTGAACAAAAACATCGTTGCGCAAGTTTTCCAAATCATGTTCACAATACGGGATACGTTTATTCAATAAAACTTTTCGAACAGTGAAATAGACCATCTGCCAATATTCCTGAACAAGGGGGGTATGGTTGTTATGTTTAAGACTTTGATCCAGTATATGACGATCTTTATTTATATCTTTTGATTTCATTGTTTTGGCGACATTTTTCCAATTGTATCGTAAATAACTTACAATTAATTGAATAAGTTTATACTTTTTATTGCGAAACACAAGATTTTATTCAATAGATTTGACAATAATCTAAAATAATGTAAAATTCCAGTCAAAAAAACACTCATAACTCAGGATAAACCAAATGACAGCTCCGACCAAAGCAGATTTAGCATTTGATAAACATCATATCTGGCACCCTTACACCGGAATGATCAATCCGCTACCAGTCTACCCCATTATTTCTGCATCAGGGGTTAAATTGAAACTTTCCGATGGCAGAGAACTTATTGATGGAATGTCATCATGGTGGGCGGTGATTCATGGCTATAATCATCCCATATTGAACAATGCCATAAAAAAGCAATTAGAACGTTTGTCACATGTCATGTTTGGCGGTCTGACGCATCTGCCCGCCATTGAAGTCTCACAAAAGTTAATAGAAATAACACCATCACCATTGGAAACAGTATTTTTATGCGATTCAGGCTCAATTTCAGTTGAAGTTGCAATAAAAATGGCCATACAGTATTGGTTTGCCAGAGGATTGCCCTCCAAAAAAAAACTTGTAACCATTCGATCCGGTTATCATGGAGATTCTCTTGGTGCCATGTCTGTCTGTGATCCGGTTACCGGAATGCATAAAATATTTCAAACGATTCTGCCAACCCAATATTTTACCAAAGCCCCAACATGTGATTACAATAAGTACGTGCCAGATGACCTTGAATGTATGCAAAACATACTTGAAAAACATCACAAATCAATTGCAGCGGTTATTCTGGAACCAATAGTTCAGGGAGCTGGTGGCATGCGGTTCTATTCGCCCAAATATCTTCAAGCCGTGCGATCTCTATGCAATGCTTACGATATTCTATTGATTGCTGATGAAATTGCAACCGGTTTTGGAAGAACAGGCAGATTGTTTGCCTGTGAACACGCCAATATTTCGCCGGATATTATGTGCCTGGGAAAAGCACTTACCGGTGGATATATGACAATGGCCGCAACACTAACAACAAGAAAAATAAGCGATCAGATTTCATCCGGACATCCGGGCGTTTTTATGCACGGTCCAACCTTTATGGCAAACCCATTGGCCTGTGCAGCTGCTTTGGCCAGTATCAAAATGCTGTTATCTACTTCATGGGATCAAAAGATTAATGCGATAGAATCCCAGTTGCGTCAGGAATTGATGCCCCTGTCGAAATCTCCCAAAGTATCTGATGTCAGAGTATTGGGTGCCATAGGAGTTGTTGAACTTAAATCAAATGTCACTCTGGCAGATATTCAACAAAAATTTGTAGATTATGGTGTCTGGTTAAGACCATTTGGGCGACTGGTTTATACCATGCCGCCTTATATTATTGATTCTTCAGATTTGTCTCGAATAACTTCTGCGATGAATGAGATTATATAACAGTCTGGCGAATTATCGTCAAGCTGTTGAATATCCGTTCAGACACTATATAATAAGGAATACGCCATTATGCCAGGAATTATTTTAGCAAGTGCATGTGTGCTGGGAATTCAAAGTGCATACAGCGGAAAACGTCCCAGACGCCTGTTAGACAGCCAATGGCAAGAAGACAGTCATAAAAGGTTTATTCCATTTTGCCCGGAACAAATGGCTGGTTTCCCAACCCCCAGACCACCTGTTGAAATCATTGGTGGTGATGGTTCGGATGTATTATCAGGGAAAGCCGAAGTTGTTACAAATAATGGAAAAAATGTTACCAAACAATTTTTAAATGCACTGGATGATATTCTGACTGCTGTTCAGTGGATACAGCCAGACATGATTGTTTTGCAACAGCGCAGTCCTTCATGTTCTTGCGCAGGCATATATGATGGAACATTTACCCATACACTAATTCCCGGTGATGGCATTGTTGCCGCTTTTTTAAGGCAGCATGGATACCAGTTAATTGATATTATGGAATTTAATCGAACAAAACCGAGTTAGAGATATCTTTAATCGTCATAGATTCTATAATTTGCGGTTTCACATGAACAGATTATTGTATCCTGTGTGCTATTGTTCATCAATTGCTTTCCATGAAATCCGATCAAACCCCGCGCCACTACTGCAAAGGATTTCAGATTTAACTCCGCATATTTTTGTTTCAAAGCATCAGCATATTGTTCTGCCTGATATATCGCTGAATTCATATTTTCGATAACACATGGCAGATTGTCCATTTCTGTTTGATCCATCTTTTGTGCTTTTTCTCCAGTGAGACCGGCATCTTTGAGGGAAATATACTTAAATTCAATTAAGACCCATGAAGACGATAACTGATTCCCTTTCTTATGTTCAATACGCTTGCTCGGTGAAATAGACGATCCACTAGATTATTTGTTATTGAGATGCTGCCAAACACCTGGCCCCACTCTTCTATGCTTAGATTACTTGTGGTAATTAGGGATACACGATCCTGACAGGCACAAATCAATTCCAATAATAAACTTGCATATTCAGC
>Ga0272440_1004354_pt1 | contig 10144 bp, 10 predicted proteins | sample SSMMMBAug17_FD_192440 | JGI IMG/M metagenome (GOLD analysis project Ga0272440, IMG submission 192440) | Marine sediment archaeal communities from Little Sippewissett salt marsh, Falmouth, MA, United States - SSM-MMB-Aug17 | ecosystem: Environmental > Aquatic > Marine > Wetlands > Sediment ... | reverse complement strand
GTTCATCAACAGACCAAACTTCATAAGGTAGTTCGTTTTGTAACTTTTTGACTTCAAATAATTTTTTCATGACAATTCTTTTATTTTTAATGTATAATTAATCATTATTTAGAGATAGAAATTTTTGATCTATGTATTCTCTCATTTTTATTTCAACTTCATTAATGTCCATCTCGCTGCAATCAATTTTAATGGCATCCTCAGCCGGTTTTAGAGGTGCTATTTCGCGATTCTGATCCTGTAAATCTCTTTGCTCAATTTCTTTGGACAATTTTTCAAAAGATGCTTCAATGGATTTTTCCTGAAGCTCTTTAAAACGTCTTTTAGCTCTTACTGTATGATCTGCAAAAAGATAAAACTTTATATCTGCATTGGGAAAAACAACTGTTCCCATATCCCTGCCTTCAAGAACAGCTCCCTGTTTTCCCAATTGACGTTGTACATCCAGAAGATATTTGCGAACTACAGGTTGTGCAGAAATACTTGATGCTAACATACTGATTTCAGGAGATCGAATTTCGTCTGAAATATCATTTTCATGGTTATAAAGCAGAAGTTTGCCTTCCTTCCGGATAAAGTTTAATTTAAGAGACTGAAATAATTGCTCTAATCCTTTAATGTCATCTGGAGCAACTCCTTTTTGTTTGGAAATCAGAGCAACGCCTCTATATAATGCTCCAGTATCTACCCAGATTAGATTGTAATAATTAGCAATTAGTTTGCTGACAGTTGTTTTTCCAGAGCCTGCAGGACCATCAATTGTAATAATGGGTTTTTTCATCAGTTAACACACTCTTTTCCGCGATCAATAGCTTTCATGTTTATATCAAGCAAAGCTGGTTTTTTTGACAATTCCTGGTTCAAGACATCTCTAATAAGGTCTATAGAAAGTATCTCTGTTTGCTTAATAAAGGCGCCTAAAGCAACAACATTAGCAACTTTAACAGTTCCTAATTCATTTGCAATTTCGTTTGCAGCAATCTCATATTCTTTAATATCGTCTCGATTACTACTCACAGGTACAAGAGAGCTATTTTTTAAAACCACTCCATCTGGTTTTACCAGAGATGCAAATTTTTCCATTGAGGGTTGATTCATAGCTACAAGATACTTAGGGTTTTGAATAATAGGTGATCCAATAGGTTCATCACCAATAACAACAGTACAATAGGCTGTACCCCCACGCATTTCCGGACCATAAGAAGGAACCCATGCTACTTCTTTTCCTTCTTTTAAGGCGGCAAGAGCGATGATTTTTCCCATCATCAAAATTCCCTGTCCACCAAAGCCTGTAAACATCATATCAATTTGCATATTAAATAATCTCCTTCACGCGTTATGCATCGGGTGTTTTGCAATCGCCGAGTTGATAATATGGAAGTAAATCTGTTTCTGTCCATTTTATGGATTCAAGAGGAGTTTTACCCCAATTTGTAGGACAGGTACTTACAATCTCTACCAGTGAAAAACAGGTATCATTCATTTGGTACTCAAAAGCTTTACGAATAGCCTTTTTAGCTTTTCTAATATATTTGGGTTTTGTTACAGCCTGTCTGGTAACATAAGCAGGTGTTTGCAAAGCTGAAATTAATTCAGCAACTTTCACTGGCATTCCGCAATTCTCAACATCCCGACCAGAAGGACTTGTTGTAGTTTTTTGATTTGGCATTGTTGTAGGAGCCATTTGACCACCAGTCATGCCATAAACTGTGTTATTTACAAATATGGTTGTAAATTTTTCTCCACGATTAGCAGCATGAATAATTTCACCCATACCGATACTTGCCAGGTCTCCATCACCCTGATATGTAAACACAAATAAGTCTGGTCTGACCCTTTTTATCCCTGTAGCCATTGCTGGTGCACGACCGTGAGCAGCTTCCTGAAAATCACAGTCAAAATAATTATAAGCAAGAACAGCACATCCCACTGGTGCAATTCCTACAGTTCGCCCTTGAATTCCTAATTCATCAATTGTTTCTGCAATTAGCCTATGGATAACACCATGTGTGCAGCCTGGACAATAATGAGTGTGTGCACTGGACAATGATTTTGGTTTTTGAAAAACTCTTGCCATGATATTTCCTTTAACAATACTAAAATATTAATGCGCACTTAAAACGCGTTTAATTTCATCCACAATTTCTTCAGGAGCCGGTACTATACCGCCTGCTACACCAAACCATGTAACAGGTTTCTTTCCCTGAACTACTCGTTGAACATCTTCAACCATCTGTCCCATGCTTAATTCCATGCTGGTAACTACACGACATGATGGTTTCCATGCTGCTTTTTGAACTGCGTCTTCTGGATAAGGATAAAGGGTTTGAGGACGAATCATTCCAACTTCAATCCCTTCTTTTTTAAGCATATCTATAGCGGTTCGACAGACCCTGCTCATAGTTCCATAGCTAACAATTAAAGCCTCGTAGTCAGAATCAATATTTTGACTTGTGTACAGAATCTCTTCTTTTTTCATTTTATCATATTTTGCGAGTAAACACCGGTTGTTGTTTTCGAGACTGCTACCTTGAAGAAATAAGGATCTGACAAGATTTCGCTTATTAGTTTTTCGAGTATCCATACCTGATGTGGCCCATTCACTTTTATCAGAGGGTTCTGATTTTAAGTGATCTGGGAATTCAACAGGTTCCATCATTTGGCCAATCAAACCATCTCCAAGTATAATGACTGGATTTCGATATTTTTCAGCCAGAGGAAATGCTTTCATAACCATTTCAACAGATTCCTGAACACTGTTAGGTGCCATAACCAAAAGATGATAATCACCATGACCACCACCTTTTGTAGCTTGAAAATAATCTCCTTGTGATGGAAGTATACCACCTAAACCAGGCCCGCCTCGCATAATATTAACAAATACAGCAGGGCATTGAGCAGCTGCACAATAACTGATAGCTTCGCTCATCAGACTAATCCCAGGGCTGGAAGATGTAGTGATAACTCGTTCACCGGCTGCGGATGCCCCAAAAATCATATATGATGCTGCGACTTCACTCTCAGCCTGTAAAAACATGCCATTAACCTCAGGCATACGCTTTGAGAGGTATTCTGCAATTTCGCTTTGTGGTGTAATCGGGTACCCAAAATAATTAAGGCAACCTGCTCGAATAGCAGCTTCACCAATAGCTTCATTACCTTTCATCAATATTTTTGCCATATTGTTCTCCTTCACCTAATTACTGGCAGATTCATTTTCAATAGGTGCAATGGTGATTGCAATATCAGGACACATAATGCAACAGGTACCACATAACACACAATCTGCTTCTCGCGCACGATACGCAGGAAAATAGCCTTTTGAATTGTTTTTTGTAGACAGTTCAAGTACTTTCTTAGGGCAAACAGCCACACACAGGCCACATCCTTTGCACCGATCCGCATCAATTTGATATTGATCGTTCATGCCACAACCTTTCTTGAAACATATCTTCGTACATAAAAATGAATTGATTTCATTTTAATGTAAAATAAAATTTTTAGGTCCCAATGTCCTTGGTTTGAGCCAGGGAGGAACCAGTTGTCGTTCTATGGGCAATATTGGACAATCAAATTTTTGGGTGTCGAGTTGTGGTATGATTTCTATTGGTGCAGTAATACACAACAGTGGTAGATGGTTTACTTTTGATAGACGAGTGACAAAGTCATAGCCTTCATAAATAGTATCAAGGGTAGTTTCATCAATAAAATTAGCGTTTCCAATAATGCCCTTTACTTTTAAACGTGAAGCCTTTTCTATTTCTTTACAAATTTTCAAAGCACCTTCAATAGTATTTGTAAATGGTCTAAATGGATTTACCACCTGAATCATGGTTACATTTTGTTCTGAAAATGCATTAGCCAATGCAGACAAAACAGTTGCACCTACATTGTCGCCACCTACATCTAAAATGGCCAACTCTGATGGTGATTTTATCATACCAGAAATTGCAGGTGTTAGAATTGGAAGGTCTGCTTGAAGAAATTGACCAGGCGGAAGAATAACGTCAATTCCAATATCAGAAAGGACTTGCTTTGCCTCACGTGTTCGAAAATACGGATTTACAAGATCCAAATCACCTATTTGAACCTGTACACCGGAACGTTTGTTATAAACAGCTAAATTAATAGATACTTCTGTTTTCCCGCTACCGTAATTGCCAACAACGACAATAATGCCACTAAGTTTGATACCCAAAAAATGACTCCAAACCCCGGATTTCCCAATTTGATTTTTAGGAAGGGGTCAAAATATAAACTCATATATAAAACATTTTTTTTTAAGTAATGCAAGAAAAAATGATTAAAAAAAAATATTTTACTTAAAAAGTTTAAATTTAGGCCTTTTTAAAGTGTAAAAAATAAATTGGCATAGATTCTGCTTTTTGCCTGTATAGAATTTATAACACTTCGAAACAGCTTTTAAAAAGGACTAATAAAGATGTTGAATGATAGAGATATGCCTATACCTGTAACTAAACGAATTTCATTTCAACTGGCAAGAAAGGGATTTATTGCAGCTCTCATTATGGCTTACATATTGGGAATTTCACAAGTTTTTTGGGATTATTATTTACAACAACAGCTTAATAAACATACAATAAATGAAATAATGAACTCTGTTAAAACACCTGCCAGCCAGGCGCTTTATGAAAATAATAGAGCATGGGGAAAAGTTCTTCTCGCTGGTTTAATAAAAAATGATTTTGTTACAGAAGCATCAATTATAGACATTAAAGATTCAATTTTTGTATCTATTTCAAATTATTCCCAAATTGAAAAAACTCCACGTTTTATCACGAGGATTATATCAAATGAATTCAAACAAAGCTCTGTTGATTTAACTAATTCAAAAGGTGAATGTGTGGGGCATCTCAAATTATCAGTTGATAATCACATTTTATTATCACCTCTTTATCAAAGGGCAACAATATCTTTTGCTTTAACTATTGTTTTGGTTCTAATTATTTGGGGAGTTATGTTTATTGTTTTTCAGCGGATTATTACAGATCCAATGGCTTTGATAATTAGGGCCTTTCGTTCTATTGACCCACGCATGATTGACAATGCTCAGCTTAAACCATTGGAAGGACATGAAAATGATGAACTGGGATTATTGGTTACAATTGTAAACAATTTTATCCGAGCCAATGCTTATCACATAAGAGAACGTATTGATGCTGAAAAAAAATTGCTCAAGTTAAATGAAGATCTTGAAAAAATTGTAACAGAAAGAACTATCAGCCTGTCTCAAAAGATTATTCAGCATGAAAGCGCAGAAAAACAATTACGAATGTATGAAAAAATAGTATCAGCAACAAGCGATATGATGGCTTTAATTGATAATAATTATAAATATATCCTTGTTAACGAGACCTATGTCAATGTATTTGGAAAAGATAAAGACGAATTAATAGGTAAGTCTGTTGAAGAACTTTTTGGTAAGACAATGAAAAATGTCTTGAATCCAAGGCTTGAGAGATGTTTTAAAGGTGAAACTGTTGTATTTGAAACCTGGTATAATTATCCAAAAACCGGCAAATGCTTTATGAGTGTTCAATATGCACCCTGGGTTCAAGATGGAAAAATAAAGCATGTTGTTGTTTCTGGAAGAAATATTACAAGGTTAAAACGTGCTGAAGAACAATTAGAGATGGCCATAGCTGAAGCAAAGGACGCCAATAAAGCAAAGAGCGAATTCCTGGCAAGAATGAGTCATGAGATTAGAACGCCAATGAATGCAATTATTGGTCTGACACATTTAACAATGCAGACAAACTTAGGCGATAAGCAGTATGATTATTTAAATAAAATTAATACATCTTCCAAATCTCTTTTATCCATTATAAATGATATTCTGGATTTTTCAAAAATTGAAGCCGGTAAATTAAACATAGAAAATGTTACTTTTGAGCTGGATGAAGTTTTAGAAAAGTTATCTCATATTTTAAGCATTAAAGCCCATAAAAAAGGTTTAGAGCTAATTTTCTCTATTGATTCTGATGTTCCGAATATTTTAATTGGTGATCCTTTACGACTGGGACAGGTCTTAACAAACCTGACAAACAATGCTATCAAATTTACTGATAAAGGCGAAATTATAATTAAAATTAAGCGTGAAAAAAATTCTGACCATAAAAAAGTTGATCTCTTATTTTCTGTAATTGATACAGGAATTGGAATGGATGAAAAGCAAATCTCTAAACTTTTTAAATCTTTTAGTCAGGCAGACAGGTATATAACAAGAAAATATGGGGGCACAGGTTTAGGCCTTGCTATTTGCAAAGGCCTTGTTGAAATAATGGGGGGAAGCATTTCTGTTAATAGTACTCCTGGAAAAGGAAGTAGTTTTTCATTCTCGTCTTCATTTGGCTGGAAAAAAGAAAATATTACAGAAAAAGATAGCAAAAACATTAAAAATATACATATATTACTGGTTGATGACAATAAAGCATCACGTATAATATTTAATAAAACACTTTCTTCTTTTGCATTTAAAGTTACTGAAGTTGGCAGTGGAATAGAAGCTATTAATTTATTAAAATCTGAGAATTCAGAAAAATTTTCTTTAATTTTGATGGATTGGAAAATGCCTGAAATGGATGGTATTGAAACAAGCCAAAAAATTAAAGCCCTTAAAAATATAAAGGAAATTCCATCTATTTTGATGGTTACTGCTTATCGGGATGATGGTATCATTGATTCTGCTAAGTCAGCAGGAATAAAAAGGGTATTAACAAAACCAGTTAATCCTTCTGTTCTACTTGATTCTATAATGACTGTTTTAGGAAAAAATCAAATTAAACCTATATTTACAGATAAGACGAAACCAGAAAAATATAAAGAAAAATATAATCTTGATGGTAACATATTATTAGTTGAAGACAATAAAATTAATCAGGAAGTTGCTGAAGAACTGTTAATTTTGTCAGGTTTTAAAGTTGAAATTGCAAATAATGGAAAGCTTGCTTTTGAAATGTATGCAAAGCAACCAGATAAATTTGATGCTATATTGATGGATATACAAATGCCTGAAATGGATGGTTACGAGGCGACACGTTTAATTCGTCACCATGAATCAGGGCAAGATAATAATCCTCAAATCCCAATTATTGCTATGACAGCTCATGCTATGACAGATGAAAAAAAACGTTGTATTTCTGCAGGTATGAACGACTATACTACAAAACCAATTGACCCAGACCAATTGATCCAAACTCTTTGTAAATGGATACCACACTTAAATTCACATAAAAATATAGTATTAGATAAAAAAAATGAAGATTCAATATTTATCAAGTATCCTGCTCTAAAATCATCATATGTTGGACTAAATACTTTGTCTGGCTTCGCTCGTGTTTCTTACCAGATAAATACTTATTTAAATATTCTAAAATCATTTATTAGTGATTTTTCAGATTCTGCTATCAATATTAAAGAGTATTTCGAACAAAGCAAGTTTGATAATTTTAAAACACTTGTACATAATTTAAAGGGTGTTTCAGGAAATCTTGGAGCAGAAATTGTTTATAGAGATTGCTGTAAACTTGAAACTTTGATAAAAACAAATGATTTAAAAAATATTCCTGGTTCAATTCAACAACTTGAAATGAATATGGGTGAAACAATTTATGCCATAAAAAAACTCATTAAAGATTTTCCAGAAAATAAATCCTCTGAAGGTATTCAAGATTCAAATCAAATCAACAATACAATCTCAAAAGATCAGTATAAAAAAATTCAGGATTTAATGAATAATTTTAACCTATTATTGCAACAGCATAATCTGGATGCTGAAAAAACTTTAAAATCTCTTAAAGATTTATTAAAAAATACTGTCTTTTTGCAAGAACTTTGTAAAATTGAAGAGTATATGGCACAATTTAACTATTCTCAAGCACATAAGATTTTTTTGAACCTTGAAAAAATAATGCAAAAAAAAATAATACAGGAGTCATAAAATGACCGATGAACAGCAAAAAAGTAAGATATTGATTGTTGATGACATCCCATCAAACATCCAAATCCTTGCAGAAGCAATGCGAAATGATTATCAAATAGTTTTTGCGACTAATGGTCAGAAAGCTATTAAAATTGCAACATCTGAACCTCAACCAGATTTAATTCTTTTAGATATAATGCTGCCAGATATTGATGGATATGATGTATGTTGCAAGCTAAAAGCAAATTCTTTGACTCGTGATATACCGATTGTTTTTATTACTGCAAAATCTGATGAAACAGATGAAACAAAAGGTTTTGAGTCTGGTGGAGTTGATTATATAATTAAACCATTTAGCATTCCAATCGTAAAAGCCAGAGTTCAAACACATCTAGAGCTTAAAAAGAAAAGAGATATGTTAGAAAATATGACAAGTAGACTTGAGCAGCTTAATCAGATGAAAAACAAATTTTTAGGTATAGCAGCTCATGATTTAAGGAGTCCGCTTGGTTCTGTTCGAGGCTTTGCACGTTTGTTAATTGAAGAATTACAAGACAAGTTAAGTGATGATCAACGAGAATTTATGGATATTATATATCAACAAAGCAATCACATGCTTGCCCTTGTTAATGATTTATTGGATGTAGCAGTTATAGAAAGTGGTAAATTAGAGCTTCGAATCAAACAGAACAACATTGTTGATATGGTTAAAAATCGAATCCGCCTTTTTCAGCCTATGTTAAAGAAAAAAAATATTTCTGTTTCAACTAATTATGAATCCATTCCAGAAACTGGATTTGATCGAACAAGGCTTGCACAGGTTGTAGACAACCTTCTTAGCAATGCTATCAAATTTTCTCCAGAAAATGGAAATATCTCAGTTCAAGTAATAAATGTTATAGATAAGATTAGAGTAGATGTTATTGATGAAGGCCCAGGTATTCCCATTGAGCATCAACCTTTAATTTTTGGAGAATTTCAAAAATTCAGAAGCAAACAAAACGAGATTGAAAAAAGTACAGGCCTTGGATTATCAATAGTTAAACGCATTATTGATGCTCACAATGGCAGTATTAGAGTAATTAGCGAGCCAGGAAATGGAACGACCATGAGTTTTACCTTGCCTGTTTAAAATGATTTCCTAAAAATTTATCAAGATCGAAGGAGTTCGTTGATAATATTCCAATCATTGTATATCATGGATCTGAACATTGGGAATGTCCAAAACATTTGCCCGAATTATACAAGGAATTTGATCTGTATAAGGAATTTTTACCTGATTTTAACTTTTTGGTTATCAATTTAAATAATTATGATGAATCGCAAATCAAGGGGATTGTTTATTTACAGGTAGCTTTGTTGGTCATGAAATATTTTTTCAGTGATGAATTATTCAATAAATTACCTGATATATTATCTTTATTAGCTGACTTAGTTCAACAAAAGTCAACGATTGATTTCTTAAGTATTGTATTGGAATATATTGGAACGAACCAACGTTGTGATGAGGATTTTTTAAAAGAAAGCTTGGATAAAGCTTTTGAAAACAAAGGAGAAGAAATTATGCACACTTTAGCCGATAAATTGGTTGATAAATATTCTTTAGCCGATAAATGGATTGATAAAGGTAAAAAGGAAGGTAAAAAGGAAGGTAAAAAAGAAGGTAAAAAGGAAGGTAAAAAAGAAGGTAAAACACAGCTTTTATCCTTTCTTTTTGAAGAACGTTTTGGCAACGTACCCCAACAACTAACAAAGCAAATCAATCAGGCGGATGATAAGCTCATTGAAGACCTTACCCGATCCTTTCTTAGGTTTCAATCAATTAATGATTATTACCTTTGGTGTGAAAAACATTATTCTGCTTAAATTCAGATTGTTTTGATTCAAATTCTAAAAAAACATCTTCATCTCCCTTACTATTTTTTGAACAGTTGCAGGGTAATTTCCCTGCATTTCCAACAAAAGATCAAAATCAACCTCATCCCACTCTAATTCATCCATTGCAACGATAGCCCCCTGTAATAAATAGTATCAAGAGTCGCTTTTTCTGGCAATTCAATATGAAAATTATCCTGAAATGTGATTACTTATATTGAAGTTAGTTTAGCAGCTAACGTTTCGATAACTTGCGTGCAACCTTCTTTGCTCAAAAAATCGGAATGGTCTTTGATATTTTTAAACTTTCGTCCAACAATTTTAGAG
>Ga0272440_1004353_pt1 | contig 10144 bp, 7 predicted proteins | sample SSMMMBAug17_FD_192440 | JGI IMG/M metagenome (GOLD analysis project Ga0272440, IMG submission 192440) | Marine sediment archaeal communities from Little Sippewissett salt marsh, Falmouth, MA, United States - SSM-MMB-Aug17 | ecosystem: Environmental > Aquatic > Marine > Wetlands > Sediment ... | reverse complement strand
GTGTTAGCAAGCGGAATTGAACTTGAACCAAAATTTTCAGAGCCGCGCGTGTTAGCAAGCGGAATTGAACTTGAACCAAAATTTTCAGAGCCGCGCGTGTTAGCAAGCGGAATTGAACTTGAACCAATATTAAGCAGGATTTTGTTTTTCCGATACATTTAAATTAGTTTTCTTTGATATCAAATATTCCTTGACACATGGTTTTATAATATTTTATTAACATAAACAAGAATGATTTCAATATTGTAATTCATTTTAAGTGTTTTTGTACGAATTCATAAACGAGATAAAAAAACTAAATCAACAGGAAAAAATCATGTTCAAAAATCAAAAATTATCCACACGAATTTTAAGTCAGGGACTTGTTATCATCGCCTGCTTTATCGTCCTGCTTCTGGGGATTTATCCAAAATTTAAAGATATGATATATCAGGGAAAATACCTTAAAACAAAGCATGTGGTGGAAACAGCTTATGGCATAATTACTCATTATGCCAATCTGGTTGAAAATGGTAAAATGTCAAAGACTGATGCCCAGTCCAATGCACTTGAGATAATTAAATCATTACGATATGACAAATCGCAATATTTTTGGGTGAATGATCTTTATCCAAACGTTATTATGCATCCAATCAAGCCTGCGCTTGATGGCAAAGATGTCAGCGGCGTGAAGGATCCAAAAGGAAAATTTCTTTTTAAAGCCTTTGTTGAGGTTTGTAAAAAAAAGGGTGAAGGGTTTGTCGATTATTATTGGCCCAAACCTGGGGAAAAAGCACCGGTTTCCAAAATTTCATTTGTAAAACTATTTGATAAATGGGAATGGATTGTTGGCTCAGGTATATATATAGATGATGTTGAAAAAGAAATTATTCAAATAACATATGTTATGCTTTTTATCATTCTCGGCATTACTGCTGCGGTCGTTATTCTTTCATATATTATGTCCAGATCAATCAGTAAGCCCATTACAACCATTGTTGATGGCCTGATGGAAACATCTGATCAGGTTACCCTGGCTGCCAATGAGGTTGCCAAAGCCGGTGAAGCTCTGGCATCAAGCTCAACCGAACAGGCCAGCGCAGTTGAAAGTACATTGATGGCCTTGGAGCAGGTGTCTAAACACAGTTATAAAACATCTGAAATGACTGATGGCGCAAACGTACTCATGAATGAAAATATTTCTAAATCAGCCCAATCATTGAGAACCCTGGTTGATCTGACAAACAATATGACACAGATTGAAGATGACAGCGATAAAATTGGTCAAATTATCAAGACAATTGATGAAATTGCATTTCAGACCAATTTACTGGCATTAAATGCCGCTGTCGAGGCAGCACGTGCTGGTGAGGCGGGGGCAGGGTTTGCGGTTGTTGCTGATGAAGTCCGCAACCTGGCCATGAGATCTACCGAGGCAGCAAAAAATACACAGGAGCTGTTGAACAATACAATCATCGGGGTCTCCAAAGCATCCAATTCAATAAAAACAATTAATACAGATTTTGATGATATTGTTGAATCTGCAACGTCAATTGGTGAAAAGACCTTTGCCATTACTGAAGCAAGTAAAGATCAATCCACTCAAATTGAACAAATCAGCACGTCCGCATCAGAAATCAATATATCGATTCAAGGTGTTTCCGCGAGTGCTGAGGAAGCATCTGCTACCTCTTCGGAGCTGTTCAGTCGGGCAGAAGACTTGAGAGTCCATATTGAAAATTTACAACGCATTATTTCGGGCAGCACTTAATTGACCACAGGCCGCCATTACGTTTTGTCCTTTTGTGGCACGTTTTCGCACATACAATTTTTTTTCAATTAACCAGTCACAAAACTGATTGAACCCCTCAGGTGACGGAGACTGATACAGATCATTGGCTTGCGGATTATAAGGTATCATATTGATCCGCACACGCAAAGGTGCGACAAAGTCAACCAAGGCGGAAACATCTTTCTTTGTATCATTGACCCCATTAATTAGAACATACTCAATAAATAAAATACCTTTAGATTTTAGTGGATACTGTTTCAGGCAGGCTTGAAGCTTTTGCAGGGGATACTTACGATTAATGGGCATTAATTGATTTCTCAGATCATCATTGGCCGCATTTATTGAAATGGCCAGATGAATCCCCTTTTGCCCACTTTTTGACAACTGTTGTATACCTGGCACATGGCCTGATGTAGACAGTGTAATATATTTTTGGGGAAAATCAAAACCTCTCGGATCAGTCAATATCCGAATGGCCTGAAAAACTTCATCAATGTTATCAAAGGGTTCGCCCATCCCCATAAAAACAATATTGCGAACAGGTACATTCAAATTAAAGATTGCGGTGTATACCTGCGCCACAATTTCTTCAGCCCTCAGGTGACGAATAAATCCCATCTGGCCTGTCTGACAAAATGTGCATCCCATCCGGCATCCCACCTGTGATGAAATACAAAGCGTGTGATGATACAACATGGGAATTATTACTGACTCAATACAATGGCCATCAGGCAATCGGCTGGTGTATTTTATGACCCCATCGTCTGATCGTTTATGCACAATGGGAAGTGTCAAAACATGAATGACTTCCTGCAGTTCCTGTGCAAGCGTTCCCGAACGTTTAAACTCTCTAACGCTTTCAAGATTTTTATTACCATGCAAATATATTTCACGCATAATGGCCTTTGCATGATATTCACCCTTACCAAATTGTTTTTTTAACCGAAGGGTGAGATCCTCACAGGTCATTGCAAGAATGCGAATGGTGTCTGACATATTAACTTTTAACGAAATAACCCCAAAAAGCCTTTCTTTTTGGCCTGCGGTGCAATTTTATTAATAATTTTGGGCGAGAAATTTTCTTTTTTCAAAAGGTTCCGGATGTCTTCATTTTTTTTAAGACCTGACGCATCAATAACTTCCTGTGCACGCGCCATGTCATCTTCCATTTTATCCTGACGTTTGTCATCCATCAGCCCCTGAACTTCATCAATATACCTTCTCATTTTTCTGGCATCAGCAGCCATTTGAGACATTTCACCTATTGTCGGCTTTTTTGGATCCTCATCAGGAATGCGACGTAATTTTTTGCGTCGTTCTTCAAAATGGCGAAGCAGCTCGCGGGCACGTTCCAGATATTTTCTGGCATCAGGCAATTCATTGGTTTTCAGGTAAATTCTTGAAATCAGCAACACCATATCAACTTCTGCCTGATCACTTTTGATTGTTGTGGTGCCGGTCAATGTTTTTTCATAAAAATCAATGGACATTTTTAATGCCCGCATTTCATCAAAGGGGACCTCTTTCCAGTATTTCTGAACATTTTGTACCAGTGCCTTAATCTCTGCGGTATGCACTTTTTTCAGTTTCTCGCTGGCGTTGATATCACGAAAGAGCCAAGCCAGACGCAATGAGTAACGACCAATATTAATGGGTTCTTTGTTTACAAAATCATCCACTAACTGCATTTGATAGATTGCCAGTAAATAAAGCTGAATCGCATTATAATGTGTCATGTTTTCATCATATTCTTTGGGTGATAACAGGTCGAATACCTGATGAATGGAGGGATCATTTTTATATGCCAACACAATGGCTTTTTTGAGTTTTTCCGGACGTACCACGCTGTCTTTTAAAGGATTTTCGTATTCTGAACGGGCAGCAGTAAAATGACAATACGGGCAGTGCCACATAAAAAATACAGCCGGATGAATATGTCCAAGCCCCTTTTTCTTGCGTAGAATGGTTAGCGGTTTCAGATCAATATCGCGTCCTTGCTCAATAAAAAGGTGGGATTTTAATTTGGTCTGTTCATGCTCCATACCACATATGGGACAAGTTACAGTGGCACGAAGAAAAGGATTCTGACTTTCATCAAAATCTTTTGATTTTGCCGATTGCGTTTTCTTCTCGTTTTCTTTCATATCGCCTTCTTTCTTGGTTTTCGTTAAGTAACTGAAATTATTAATAGTAAAATTTACAAATAGAAATATGCAAGTTTCGTGCAAAAAAAGAAATTTAGTTTGGACTACTCGAATAATGAGATCACTGTTTTTTAATAGTTCATTTTGAGATAACTTTACTGTATAGACGTAGCATGCTACGTTTCTAAACGACCTTCTCTATAAAGTTCGACCAAATGAAATGCGAACATATTTTTCGAAAGTTTCCTGTCCTAACTGTAACATAATTCTACAAAACTTTCAATAAAAACTGCCCAGTGCAAGAATTCTTAATTTTTGTCAACATTTCAGGAGTACCTTCAGCAATAACCATCCCACCATTATCTCCCCCCTCGGGACCCAAGTCAATAATATGATCAGCAGACTTGATGACATCAAGATTATGTTCAATAACGACAATGGTGTTGCCATTATCCACCAATCGGTTTAAAACATTTAATAATTTTTGAACATCTGCAAAGTGAAGGCCAGTTGTAGGTTCATCCAGAATATACATGGTTCGGCCAGTGCCGCGTTTGCTAAGCTCCCTGGATAGCTTGACACGTTGGGCTTCACCGCCAGAAAGTGTTGTTGCAGATTGTCCCAGTTTGATATAGCCCAGACCGACATCAACCAGTGTTTGCAGTTTATTATTGATTTTATCGATATTTTCGAAAAAAATCAGGCATTGATTAATTGTCATATTCAAAATATCAGAAATGCTTTTGCCTTTGTATTTAATTTCCAAAGTTTCTCGATTATATCTGGCCCCCTTACAAATATCGCATGTGACAAAAACATCGGGTAAAAAATGCATTTCAATCCGAATGATTCCATCACCCGAACATGCTTCACATCGTCCTCCCTTCACGTTAAAACTAAAGCGACCTGGAGAATAGCCTCTTGCACGGGAATCAGGCGTCCGGGCAAACAGTTCCCGAATATAGGTAAATACACCGGTATAGGTTCCCGGGTTAGAACGAGGGGTTCGGCCAATGGGTGATTGATCAATGTGAATCACTTTATCAACATGACGTAAGCCGCGTATGTTATCATGCATACCTGCCTGGACGCGCGTATGATTGAGATGCTGACACAGTGCCTTGTAAAGCGTTTCAAGTACCAGTGTTGATTTTCCAGAACCTGAAACACCTGTCACACAAACAAACTGTCCCAGAGGAAACGCAACAGTGATTGATTTTAAATTATTCTGAGACGCGCCTTCAACGATTAATTTTCGTGATGATGCTTTTCGTCGTTTTTGCGGGACTTCAATCTTTAATTTTCCAGATAAATATTGTCCGGTCAGCGAGGTATCACATGTGATTAATTTATCGGGTTTGCCATTAAATACCACCTTGCCGCCATTTACACCCGCCTCCGGGCCCATATCAACCACGTGATCTGCCGCAAGAATTGTTTCTTCATCATGTTCAACAACAATGACTGTATTTCCAAGATTTCGCATTTCAGCCAATGTGCGCAACAGTCGCTGGTTGTCTCTTTGATGAAGTCCAATACTGGGTTCATCCAATACGTACATAACACCGGTTAATTTAGAACCAATCTGCGTGGCCAGACGAATACGTTGGCTTTCTCCGCCTGAAAGGGTGGCAGCAGCGCGATCCAGTGTCAGGTAATCCAGCCCGACATTGCACAAAAAGGCCAATCGTTCCTGAATTTCTTTTAGGATTTTTTCTGCAATGATTTGTTTTTTTGAATCCAGAGACAATTCATAAAAAAAATGCTGGGCTTGCTTTACAGTATGCGCTGTACATTCGGAAATATTTTTGTTGCCGACTTTGACAGCCAGACTTTCTTTTCTAAGGCGAAGTCCATTACATTGGGGGCAGGGTTTAAAAGTCATATATTTTTCGATATCTTCACGTGAGTGGTTGGATTGCGTTTCTCTGTAACGTCGTTCCAACGAAGGAATAATGCCTTCATATGGTTTTTTGTATGTAAATCGCCGATCATCGCGTTCACCATAAAATGTAATCATTTCACCATCAGAGCCATGAAATAGAATCTTTTGGAACGACTCGGGTAGATCCTCAAATGGTGTGCTGAGATCAATTTTATAATGATTGGTGAGAGCCTCCAGAAACTCATAATAAAAAATGGATGCCCGATTGGCCCATAGTGCCACTGCACCATCTCTCAATGATAATTTTTTGTTGGGTACAATCAGGTCAATATCAAATTCCATGTGCGATCCTAAACCATCACATCTGCTGCATGCACCCTGGGGAGAATTAAAAGAAAAACTTGCCGGCGTAAACTCTGGATAACTGATTCCACAGGTCACACAGGCAGATGTTTCGCTAAATAAGATTGTTTCACCATCAACAATCTGAATGGATACCAGCCCCTGAGATTGCGCAAGTGCCAGTTCTATAGAATCCGCCAGTCGATTTTTGATATCATCACGAATCACCAGGCGATCAATAACAACATCAATGGTATGTTTTTTATTTTTTGATAAAGGCTTGATGTCCTCAAGCAGAATAATATCGCCATCCACCTGTACCCTTGCAAAACCATCCTTTTTAAGTCGTGTAAATAGTTTATCATGGGTCCCTTTTTGACCAGATACCAGTGGTGCCATGATTAATATTTTGGTGGATTCTGGCAATGATAAGACCTGATCAACCATTTGATCCACTGTTTGCGAGGATATGGCTTTTCCACATTTATAGCAATGCGGCGTACCAACACGTGCATAAAGCAGACGTAAATAATCATAGATTTCAGTCACTGTGCCAACTGTGGATCTGGGATTATGGCTGGCAGTTTTTTGCTCGATAGCAATAGCAGGAGAGAGACCTTCAATGGTTTCAACATCAGGCTTTTCCATACGTTCCAAAAATTGCCGGGCATAAGTTGACAGGGATTCCACATAACGTCGTTGACCTTCAGCATAAAGGGTATCAAAGGCCAGGGTAGATTTTCCAGACCCTGAAAGACCGGTAACGACAATGAGTTTATTTTTGGGAATATCCAGATCAATATTTTTTAAATTGTGTTGTCTGGCACCACGAATTCTTAGCATGAATTACTCCTGGTTAATGTTTAACTCTTGTCCATTGAAAAGGTTTTTGAATCAGGTCGATCAGTGAATCAAGAATCGTTCCAATAATGCCAATGGCAATAACAATTGCCATCAGCCGATCATAAGCCATGGTATCTCTGGCATCGTTTATCAGATAGCCAAGCCCACTTGAAATACCTAAAAATTCAGCAGGCACCAGAACGATCCATGCAACACCCAGTGCCATACGCAGACTGGTGAGCATATAAGGTATGGTTGATGGCACAATGATTTTGAAAATTAATTGATAGTTTTTTGCACCCTGGTTAATTGCCATTAATAACCAACGAGAATCAACCCGTGTAACGCCCAGCGTCGTATTAATTATAATAGGCCATATGGTTGCCATAATTAATAAAAAGACAATGGCCGATTCAAAGCTTTGAAACACCAATAAGGCGATAGGCATCCAGGATATGGGGCTTATCATGCGAAGAAACTGAATGGGCGGATATGAAATCATTTTTAATTTTTCGTAAAAGCCCAGGAGTATGCCCAAAGGAATTCCCATGATGGCCGAAATAAAAATGCTGACAATAATACGTCTCAGACTGGCATACACCGAATGCCAAAAAGCGGGGTCATACACCAGCTCTATCAGTGCGCGAAATGTTGGCATTGGCAGCAAACCAAAGAACTGTTCATAACCTTCCCGTGAAAATATCACATAACCAATAATTGTCCAACTGATCACGAGTATCACAACTCCAATAAAGCCATAAGCAATTCTTGCCCTCATAATTAACCTCTTTTACAGTGCGACGATTTCTTCTCTATGCCATGGATTCTGACTGTCTATTGCGTCAGAAAATTGTTTCATACCGCCGGCACTCAGGATTGCTTTCTTGACAAAGGTATCATCAACCAGATGACGAATAGCGGATTCTACGTGAATTTGTTTTAAAAAATCGACATTGCCTTCCATTCGGGTGTTTTGCATTTCCTGAATAATTAATTGGGTAGCTGAGGGATATGGGTAGGGTTGAAAACCGATTCGTCCGACTTTCCATTTGGGATGCTTAATTGCCTGCGGAATATCTCCATTGCCATATATTGATACTTCATATCCTGTAAAAACGCGCCCGAGAATTTTTTCCGATACAGGCAAATAGTTTTTGCCCTCTTTGCTTAGAATCTTTGCGGTTTCTTGAGGATGTTGTGTAATCCAGCGTTGCGCTCTTACTATGGCATTGATTACTTTTTGTGTAAAAACCGGTCTGGCTTTTATCAAGCGTTCATTCATCACAACCACACAGCATGGATGGTTTTTCCATATATCTCCTGTAAATCGTAAAATTTTGGCTCCAGTTTTCATTTCAGCAATGGCATTATAAGGTTCAGCAACAATATAGCCATCAATTTTTCGTGCAACCATTGCAGATGGCATTTCTGGAGGGGGCAAAATAAACAGGTTGACTTCATCTGGTTTCAATGGCGCAGTGTGCGGCTGGATAACCGGTTTAAAACCAACTTTTCTTAATCCCATCTGAAGAATAATATTGTGCATGGAATACCAATATGGAACCGCAATCTGGCATCCTCCAAGATCTTCAAATGATTTGATGTTGGAGTGCTTTTTTACAGACAGGGCACTCCCATTGATATGATTCCATGCAAGAATCCTCACAGGAATTTTTCGATTAAAACGCATCCAGACAGGAATGGGAAACAGCATATGGGTGAGATTGAACTTATTGGTCAAAAAAGATTCTGTAAGGGTAGACCATCTGCGCACTTTGATTGGCGGTGTCACATGAAGCCCCTCATCCTGAAAATATTTATTTTCATAGGCAATTAAAAGTGGTGTAGCATCAGTAATGGGAAGGTAACCCAATCGCAATTGTGGTGCTTTTTCTTTTGCAAAAGATATGGGGGGTATCCCCATTGAAGCGACAGTTCCACAAAGACCTTTAATAAAATTACGTCTGTTTATAGCGGACGAATCGATCATATCCCTCCTCAATGGACTGATTATGACTGGCACGACTAATTTGATAAATTTTTTCCAATTGCATCATAATATGGATGCGTTTTAAAGATAACTGTCTGTCAGTAATCTTTCTGGGATATGGAATGGCGATATCAATAATTTTTCTGACGCTGCATGGTTTCCCGCCCAAAAGGACCACTTTATTTCCCAGAACAATGGCTTCATCAACATCATGCGTAACAAATATGGCTGTAAATTTTTCATATTCCCATAATTTGATCAGTTCCTGCTGCATACGTGTTCGCGTAAAAGTATCTAATGAAACAAAAGGTTCGTCCATTAATATTATTTTTGGATGTCCAATAAGCGCGCGCGCAAGTGAAACACGACAGGCCATTCCCATGGACAACTCAGCGGGATAAATCTTTTCAAAACCATCCAGGCCAATAAGATTGATAAAATATTGAATGCGGTTATCAAGATCTTCTGTATCACCTCTCAGTTTACATCCAAAAGCAATATTTTCAAAAACATTGAGCCAGGGAAGGAGGCTGGGTTGCTGAAAAAGCAGGGAGATCTCAGGATCTGGTTTGGTAACAACTTTATCATCAACAAGAATTCTACCAGATGTGGGAGATACAATTCCAGCAATAATATTAAGCAAGGTGGATTTGCCACAGCCTGATTCTCCCAGCAGCATCACAAATTCTCCTTGTTCAACAGGAATTTGTATATCCTTTAAAACTGGCACAGATGTTTTATCTGGAAGTTGATATGTTTTTTCAATTTTTTCGACGAATAGTTTCACAAGATATCTTGTTAGTGCATTTATTGGCACTATTTTTTAGTTATTAAAATGAAATCCCAGTATTTTGTTCTGAATTATTAGGAATTTACAAATGCTTAAGCTATTTATTTGTAAAGAATTATAATGAAAATTATTTAAAAAATCAACTAAAAATATAAGCAAAGGAACGAGAAAGTGTTAAGGAACTCTCTGAAAATAAGTTCCTCATTTAATAATTGTTCATTTTGTTTTTGAACCAGGATTACACTGAAGAAGATGAAGAAGATGAATAAGATGAATTAAAAGTGTTTGATTTCATCTTATTCATCTTCTTCAGCGTAATCCTGGTTCAAAATGAATAGAATTGACTCTTTCAGAAATGAGGAACTTATTATTTAAGTAT
>Ga0272440_1004352_pt1 | contig 10148 bp, 1 predicted proteins | sample SSMMMBAug17_FD_192440 | JGI IMG/M metagenome (GOLD analysis project Ga0272440, IMG submission 192440) | Marine sediment archaeal communities from Little Sippewissett salt marsh, Falmouth, MA, United States - SSM-MMB-Aug17 | ecosystem: Environmental > Aquatic > Marine > Wetlands > Sediment ... | reverse complement strand
GTAAAAAGGGGGATCATTTTCAGTAATCGTATATGAGTTGATCGTTGATAGGATTGGTGGATCAGGAACAGGATCAACAGTCACTGTAAATTGATGAGAAGCACTTCCACCATGCTCATCTGTTACTGTAATATCAATATAGGATGCGCCTGCTATATGAGATACTGGCGTCAAGTTGAGAACTTGGGTTGCACAATGTGAACATATTATAAAATCAATGTTTTGTGGGGGGAACACATTTGGATTGGAAGCAGTTGCGGTATACAGCAGTGAAGATGCAGTTGATTCTGCATCTGTTGCCATAATATTTACTGTTAAGATTTCATCTTCAGATAGACTGTAGTCTGCAATATCCATAATTATTGGCTTATTGTTATATATGGTATGGGTAATTGTGTTAGAAAAAGAAGAACAAAGACTTAACGTATTACATGCGCAAACTTTGTATGAATTCGTATATCCGGGGATAAATATTTGATAATTATTTGTATAATAACTGTTATTATCTGTAGTAGCGATTACACGCCAGTCTTGAATGATTTCATTATCTTGATTTTTTGTTTGTTCCCATATTTTAAAAAACAAATCACCAACATCTTCAAATGACCATGTTAAAAGGATTGTGCTGTATTGACTATTATCAAGTTGAAGATTATATGGTGCACTAATACCAGAAGTAATAGAAATTGAGATGACTGCTGTGTTTGAATCATCAAATCCATCATTGACTTTGAATTTGAATGAATCCTGACCAGTTTGATTTATATAAGGGATGTAGGTGTAATCTCCTGTTGCGATATTTGTGATATTGACAACGCCTTTTTCAGGGTGAGAAACAATTGTGTAAGTCAAAGGGTCTGAATTGTCATCAGTTGCCTGAAGTTGTCCTGTTTGGGTTTGATGATTATTTATCGCAAAAGATTCATTATGAGCCACAGGTGGGGTGTTAGAAATAATTGAAAACAAGCCTTGGGTTGTGCCTTTATCTGGTTCGTTTTCGGGTACAATTTTCAGCATGCAGTTAAATGAGGGAGGTTGGGTGACTGTCCATTCGAATTCGCCATCGTTTGGTGTGTTAGTGGCAATTGGCGTATATGAGTCGGTTTTACCGCCTTCGCGGGAAATAGAAATAGTGACGTTTTCGGAGATGTTTTGGGTATACCATTTTATTTGCATTTTATCGCCGGAATTCCATATTGAAGCTTGTTCGGGCGATTCAAAGAGCAAATGGCCTAATGATCGATGCTGTCCACCACGAACAGCTCGGACAAAAAACGATGTTGACGTACTGTAGTTGCCCTCGGAGCCATGACTGAAACCTAAACCCAATATACCCCCAGTATAACTTGCATTAGCAGTTGATGACCAATAATGCGCATATAAATCACCATTAAAAAAGTTTATATTTATAGCAGGATATTTTGAATAATCTGCAATTGATCTTAATTCTTTTATTGTAGGAAGACGCCAATCAGTGTAACCAGACAACGATAGATTTTCACAATATTCGATTGCATTTTGCCAGTTCATTACAATTGTTGTGGCTTCTTTTTGCCATATCAGCCCAGTGAAAGTATCTGTTACAGTACCACCATTGTTATTAATCAAATTTACCGAATTATCAACTGACCGACACTGTCCACCGCGAATAGCCCGGGCATAATAAGATGCAGACTTATTGTAGCAAAAGTCGTAGCCATAGATAAAATTGATGCCCCAAGCACTACCATTAGATCTGACATAGGTCGTAGACGACCAATATTTAGCAGACATCATTTTTGGAAAATAAAATGCTTCAATAGATGGTACTATTTTTCCATTATTAACTATATTTGATAGCTCATGCAAATCAGGCAACCGCCAATCAGAAAAGCCGCCATACTTGCTATCATTTAAAGCTTTAATAAAATCTTCAGTATCAGTCCCATTACCATTTGTTTCAGCATTCCCCCCATTCGTTTCTGAATTACTATCATACCAGGTATACGTATTATCCTTATCATGAATAGACCCATCATCAGTTTTAACTTCCCAAATCAGCCCAGTAACATTATCCCGAACCATAGTCCACTCCGTAGCTGAATCAGGCAGATCATTTCCCTGGTCATCCAACTTTGTAAAGGATTGAGAATTAATAACATAATTCCCATCTTGCCCATAAAAGTCTTCACCTGGACCAGGGCATGGAATTTCTTTTTCATTATCATAACATTTGGTCTGACCTGTATCGGGTATTCTGGAAGAAAATGCATCATATGTAGTGAATAAAAGTGTTAAAAGTAAAACCATTAAAAACATGCAACAATAATGATTTGCTATATAGTTTTTACTATTTCCCAAAAAACACAACAAATTGTTTTTACCTCGTCTTATCATGATTACTTCCTCCCTATGCTAAATTCCCCATCTTCTGTAGTTGGGGTCTCTTCTGTAGTTGGGGTCGGACCAAGCCAACCCATTAATTTTTCTGTAGTTGGTTGTAGTTGTGACTGCTGACGGGGTCGGACCAAGCCAACCCATTTAAATTAATATATTTCTATCAAAAATCTAACTATTATCCTGGCCTATAACGCTCTTTTTGGCATCGAAAAGAGCGTTATAGGAATTTTTACACTATTCCACGATTTTAATCCAATATCCAAAACCAGGCATTAATGTAAATGCCTGCTCATATCCACCATTCACATAACGAAAAATAACTTTGATCGACATATCATCAGGTGTCATCTCATCAAAAGCAGCGCCAATTAAGTGCCATCCGTCTGAAAGATCAATGGTATAGGACTGAAATGGCTGACCTGCTATTTCGTAAATTTTCTGTGATGGAATTTTTAACCAATATCCTTTACCGTGAGCAAAACTGGTGACAGGATAATACGCACCACTTTTATATTCATATGCTGCTTCATAATCTGGAAATAGTTGAGAGATATCGATATTTGAAGGTGTCAGGGGCAAAGAAATGAGATTCCATCCTTTACTTAAATGAAATTCAAAAATTTCCAGCTTTTGCCAGATGATGCTTAATAAAGTATATGAATTATCTGTTACCTGATATTCTGTGGTTTGTCGCATGTCTGAAATGAGTGTTTCGCCCGTATACGTTTTTAGCATATATTTGCCTTCAGATGGAAATGTGAGCGGGTCCCATGATAGTTTTGCTGTTGTTGAAATAAATTCATTGCCAATGTTGCCACGTGGATTCACGGAAATAATCCATTGGAATTCATGCCTTTCATTTTGCTGGATATCTTTTAATAATCGTTCAAATGCCTGGTTATTCAGTACAATATCACAAGAATATTCTTCTGGCAGAACGTCTGCTATTTTTGTGTATGCCTGTGATGCAGTACCTATTATCACTGATGCTTGATGCTGAATATCATTACTGTCAACAGATCGTTCAATCTGAATACTTGTTTGCCAATCGGGTACAGGATAAAAATTCGCTGAAATGCTTGTGTTTGAATTAATTGTAAACGTGTAAGGATTATTGAAACTGTGCTGATCCCCTTCCCAGCAGTTAAACAGATCTGATGCGCTTTCAATGGTAATGGGGGTATGGATTTCAAAAATTTTGTTGAATGGTAGTGTATGCAATGCATTATTGATGGTAATCGCTTCACTACCCTGAATACTTAGTGCAAATGTTTTGATTTCCATATTAGCGGTGATCGTCTTGTTTTGATCCAGTAAAATGCAGGCAGGGTTCTCAGTACTCTGTAGATCACCGCTCCAATTAACAAAACGCCAACCTGTGTCAGGGTTTGCATCAAAGCATATTTCCTGATCCGCTTGAAACAGGTCTTCCCAGGGAAGCAACACTGTTTTTGAATTGATGTTGACTGTGCAGTATCCAGAGCCCAATAGTTTTAATACATAGGTGCTACTCCGTTCTACAGTTATTGAAACTGTCGCAGGTATTGAATTTGACATAGTGTCATTGGCAATAAATGTAAAGGCATCTGTGCCATAATAATGATGGTCTGGTGTATAGGTTAGATATGATTCAGATTGAGATAATAGACCATGAGCAGGGGGATCTTTTATTTGAAAGCTTATTTCTTTACCATCAGGGCTAAAACCTGTCAGGGTAATATCTACAGGCATGTTTTCAGTGGTAGTGACATATTGATCTGTTGACTGTGGAATGTCGTCAACTGGATAAACAGTTATCATGATTGTAGCAATATTTGAATCACATTGGCCATCATTGGCTTTAAATGAAAAACTATCTGGACCGTTGTAATTTAAAACTGGCGTGTAAAGAATCAAATCCTCTGATTGACTCACAGTACCATGTGCAGGGGGGGTGACTAACTGAAAGGAAAGGATATCATTATCCAGATCACTGGCGTTGAGTTTGATATAAAGGTGTTGGTCTTCATCTACAGTGACATTGTCTTTTTCCGCAACAGGTGGATTGTCAGAATTCGGTAAAACAGTTAACGTGACACTCACAGAATCGCTCATTCCGTCTTTATCGGTAACTGTTATCAATAAAAAAGCATTACCATTTTTTGAATTTTCTGGTGTTATAGTAACAGGTAAAGTCTTTTCAAAATTGGTTAATGAAATGAATGATAAGCGGTTCGACAGACCGGAAATTGAAATATGATCATTTGGAACAAGGTCAGTCGCTGATGATTCGATGTCTATAGTCAGCGGATCGCCATCAGGATCAGCAATAAGAACATTCATGGTAATGGGCTGGTTTTCATCCGTTATCCAATTTGATAATGTTGTTATCATAGGTGCTTCAGGGATATTTAAGATATTAATGAAAACTGTTTTTCTTGATGTGTTATATCCATCATCTGCAAGAATGCAGAGGGTATATTGTGAAATTGTCTCATAATTTGTTTCCTCATTTGCGATAATCGTGATTGTATATTGATTGACAGTTTGTGGGTCAATCGTTAGAGAAAATCCATCTGTATTGCTGCTGTCAATAATGATAATTGTACAGCTATCTGATTCAGAATCGACCACTGAAAAATGTCCAACAGGACTGCCGATTTCTGAGTTTTCATAAAAATCAAAAGAATCCGGTCCTAAAAAAACAGGTGTATAATTCTGGTTAAGCGTCACATTTTCATATGCGCCCATGTCAACATTGCCAAGCCGTTTGTTGCCATCTTTATCCAATAAGAAATCATTACTTTGCAAAATACTGCTGCCAGCATCAATACAAGGTGACATATCTGATAGATGAAAATCACCATTAATATAATCAACAAAAAGAGGATCTTCTTCTATGTTATGATTTCCTGTATAACTGTTTTGAATATTGCTGGATGTAATTGTCAATTCGCCTTCAATTTGCGCCAGGGTATTAAAATAAATAATTGAATTCACAATGGTGGCATCAAAATTATCGATGCCATAAGGTGTATTTGCGACAATTGTACAACCTGTTAATGCTCCTGAACCGCCACGTATACCACCGCCAGTACCATCCTCCCCTCTAACCCCATAGCCTTCATCACCTTTGTTTTGCAATCCGCCATTACCTGCAGCATTGCCGCTAAAAATGGAATTTATACATTCTAATCGTCCATTTTCCATAACAATACCGGCATTACCACCATTACCACCGTCACCGCCATAAGTACCTGCAGTATATCCCAGGCCGCCATTACCTCCATCACCACTCACATTATCCTTATTTTCAGAATTGAATAGACTTAAAGAGCCGTTTTGAACATAAATACTTGCACTTCCGCCTAATCCCCCGTTTGCAGCTTTAAATTCTTCAGTCGCTCCGCCGTTACCACCTTTACTATTCATATTATTAGAGATTACTGCGTTATTCATTATGACAGAACCATTCTTCATAAAAATGGCACTTCCATTCCCTCCATTTCCACCCAGGCCACTACCTTTTCTTAAATCTCTTCCGCCATTTCCACCATAACCAGTTGTGTTAGCAAATAAATCAGTATTGTTAATAATCAGTTGACCATCATTCATATAGATGCCTGCGCCAGCACCAGCGGAACCACCTGCGCCTCCAAACCCATAAGAGTTTCGTCCGATGCCACCAGAACCACCAATTCCGGTTTCATTGTTGCTGATGATAGAATCATTCAGGGTAAGCAAACCATTATTCAAATAAATACAGGCACCATCACCACCATTGCCGCCACTGCCTGCATAATTATTTGATGTCCCACCACCATTTCCACCTCTACCTGTTTTATTATTGGTTAAAACAGATGTCGTGATGGTGAGAGAGCCACTTTCAATATAGATACCTGCACCATCATCCGCAGTCTTTCCATTTTGCTCATCAGATACGGCACTCAAACCATCTTCAGTTGAATTATTGATTATTTTAGAGTCTTTGATCGTTAATGACGCATCTGAATAAATCCCCCCACCTCTTATTGCTGTGTTATTCGTGATAATTACATTCTGCAGCACAGGAGATGAATTATTTCTGCATGTGATGCCACCGCCAGAATATTGACTATCTGAATACGTCCCTTTTCCATTTGTGATGAGAAATCCAGATAAGATACTTTGATGATCCTCGCCATATTCAAACGTAACAACACTACCATTTTGATTTCCATCGATGATCGTCTGGGAAATATCGTCCGGATTTCTGGATGTCATATACAAAGAAGTGAGCAAAACGGCTTTCCCATAAAAATTGATATTCTCCACATATGTTCCTGGTTGAACCATTATGATATCGCTATTTTTGGCTGCATTAATGGCGGTTTGGATGGATGTATAATCCTGTGGTACACAGATGGTTGTTGGCTTATCATCAATAATCTTGAGTGCCAGGAATCTGGTAGCTGTTTCTCCAAGAACGGTGATCGTGTAATGATAATAGTCTGCTGCTGATGCCTCCTCATTAAGATTATACGTTGGAGATGTTTTTAATATCCAATGATTATCAAGCAAGAGTTCCAAAATAAATTGAGGGTCTGATAATGCCAGAGCGCCTGCATTGGAGGTAAGGAAGGCAACTGTTGAATTTGGGGAGGCATTTTCAGATATACTGTAATTTGCCTCGTAGTTTAGTATCATCATTTGGTCTGGTGGGAGGTCGTTTATAATTGAAAACAAGCCCTGTGTCGTTCCTTTATCCGGTGCATCGACAGGTTCAATTCTAAGCATGCAATTGACAGAGACTAGAGGAGTGACTGTCCACTCAAATTCACCATCGTTTGGTGTATTACTGGCAATTGGAACAAACGAATCGGTTTTTCCACCTTCGCGGGAAATTGAGATGTTCACATTTCCGGAAATGTTTTGGGTATCCCATTGTATTGGCATAACATTTGTGGGGTGCCATTTTGAAGATTGTTCGGGCGACCAAATGGCCAAACAACCAAATGAACGATACTGTCCTCCACGCACTGCACGGACATGACTAAAATCAAACTTATTCCAACTGGAATCTCTGCCGTATGTGAAATTTGTGGCCCACGCGACTTCAGTTACGTGAACAATGGACGTAGACGACCAATAAAACGAAGAATTGGCATGAAAAAAATTTGTATTTATAGCAGGTATTATTTTTGAGTAATCTACAATAGATAGTAATTCATTTTTCGTTGGAAGGCGCCAGTCATGATAACCAGACATTGTAAGATTTTCACTATATACAATCGCATTTTGCCAGGTCATCATATTTGATGAAAAGCCTTGCTGCCACATCAACCCTGAGCGTGGGTCTGTTATTGTTTCATCATTGTTAATCACCCAATTAACCGATTTATCAGATGACTTATACTGTCCATCGCGTACTGCACGGACATAGTACGACAAGTATTTATAGTTTTCCCCGCCGCTACCTTGGCTAAAAAAGAAGCCCCACGCCCTGACATTATTGTAAGTAGCGGACATAGATGACCAATAAAAAGCAGACATTGTTTTTGGAAAATAGAATGTATTAATGGATGGATTTATTTTTTCAGAATGACCAATACTTGTTAACTCGCTAATACTTGGCAATCGCCAATCTGAAAAGCCACCATACTTGCTTTCATTTAAAGCTTTAATAAAATCTTCTGTATCAGTAGCATCTCCTTCTGTACCAGCATCCCCCCCATTTGTTTCCGGATTACTATCATACCACGTATATGTATTATCCTTGTCATGAATTGATCCATCATCAGTTTTAACCTCCCAAATTAGCCCTGTAATGTTATCTCGCACCATTATCCACTCTGTTGCAGAATCTGGAAGATCATTTCCTTGAGCATCTAATTTTGTAAAAGATTGTGGATTAATATTATAATTTGCATCCTGTCCATAAAAATCTTCACCAGGATTTGGGCATGGAATTTCTTTTTCATTATCATAGCATTTGGTTTGGCCTGTGTCGGGTATTCTGGAAATCAGATGATTAACCTGTGATTGCTTATTTCCCAAAATGGTTATTGTTGCATGAGAATCGTCATTTAAAAATACAGTACTGTAAGCATCCAGGCTTAAACCAAATGTTTTGTTGGTATAACTTGACGGATTATTGAGAATGATAATTGAAATTGTTTTCTCAGTTTCATTTCCCTGAAATGTTAAGCTGCCTGAAGAGTAAACATAATCAACACCTTTAATTGCGGTACCATCAACTGTCGTATATGAAACTTCTTTTTGATCAGTGCTTATGACTGTTACGACTATCGTTGTATTCTGAGTAGCAGTATAACTTTTAGAAGCAAATTGAATACTCGAAAATACAGGTTTGGGCAAGATTGAAGCATCGGCGTATCCAAGCTGACCAGAATCATTACACCCCCATGACCAGATAGTGCCATCATCTTTTAAGGCCAGGTTGTTACAATATCCAGCATCAATTGTGGTAAATTGTTCAAGTTCAGGTACATGTATCGGGCTGTCCTGATCAGTCGTGGTGCCATCACCCAATTGGCCAGCATTATTGGGGCCCCATGCCCATATCGTTCCATCATTTTTTTTGACAATAATATGCTCATATTTTGTGGTCAGGTAAGTGATATTGGACAGTTCGCTCAATTGGGTTGTCGTGCTGGGCAAATGATTGCCACCAGCACCCCAAACAGTTCCATCATCTTTTAAGAAAAGGCTAAAATTCGTTCCAGCTTCAATTAATGTGATATTGGATACTCCAGGTATTTGTATGGGACTTCTTTGATCATTGTTTGTTCCATCGCCCAACTGGCCAGGACCATTTAACCCCCAACCAAGAACAATACCATCATTTCTTAGTGCAAGACTATGACAGTTTTCAGCAACAATATCAGTGATATTGGCTACGCCAGGTACCTGCACAGGGGTAATACTCTTTTTTGTGGTTCCAATGCCCAATTGACCAAATAGATTATATCCCCATGCCCAAACAGTACCATCATCTTTCAATGCAATACTATGAGCACCACCAGAAGCCATCTTAATTACATTAGACACTCCTGTTTGAACTGGCCTGCTTCTATTCGTGATTGTTCCATCACCCAATTCTCCAGATGGATTTCCCCCACATGCCCATACAGTGCCATCATCTTTTATTGCAAAGCTTTGGTTACCACCAGCAGATACCATGACGACATTGGTCAGACCAGACACCTGTACAGGTCTATTTCTATTTGTGGTGGTTCCGTCACATAACTGACCATATGCATTGGAACCAAATGCCCAAACACTACCATCTTCTTTAAGAATCAAACTGTGGTGTGCCCCATTGGATACTTGAATGGTTTTATTTTGTATGGGGTTGGATTGTGCTAAGGTAGCAGTAAGAATGAATACAATAAATGTCATGAATAGCCCTCTTTTTTTCATTTGTTTCTCCTTTTCAAGCAATTTTTTTTGCTCTTTATGTTTGAAAGTTCTTAAACGACTGGAGTCCAAATCTTGGGATTTGGACGTCAATTATGCAATCATAAAATTTTCAGATATCGTTGTAAGCAACATAAACACTTGTCCATTGAAATAAAATGAGAAATAAAAAAATTAGTTTTAAGAAAAAATTCATTTTGTCCTCCCTTGTTTGCTTTTTATGACAGGCATCGCATGAAAGGTCTGGTCGAACTGGCATCTATTCAATAATTTTAATCCAATATCCCCAACCAGGCAACAACGATGATGCCTGTTCATAGCTACCATTCACATAGCGATAAATAACCTGTATTGAAACATCTTCTGGTGTC
>Ga0272440_1004351_pt1 | contig 10148 bp, 5 predicted proteins | sample SSMMMBAug17_FD_192440 | JGI IMG/M metagenome (GOLD analysis project Ga0272440, IMG submission 192440) | Marine sediment archaeal communities from Little Sippewissett salt marsh, Falmouth, MA, United States - SSM-MMB-Aug17 | ecosystem: Environmental > Aquatic > Marine > Wetlands > Sediment ... | reverse complement strand
TCAAGCATATGCGTACCAAACTTTTCATTTTTGTTTTTGAACCAGGATTACACAGAAGAAGATGAATAAGATGAAATAAAACACTTTTAATTCATCTTATTCATCTTCTTCTGTGTAATCCTGGTTCAAAAACAAAATAAACAATTATTAAATGAGGAGCTTATTTTCAGAGATTTCCTTACTTAAGCCAATTATCCAGAATTTTTTGATAATTACCTATTTCTTTCAAGTTCACTAATTCTTTTTCAAATTGATCAGCAATTATATTGATATTCGAAAACGATGATTTTTTAGCAAATGCCATCGGATAGCCTTTGGAAAACAGAACGTTTTCGTAAAAGGTTACCTGGTTCTGAACACCAAACAATTTTGCAGAATACATACCCATAATTTTGTCACAGGGAAAAAGATCAAAACGTCCACCAATGAGTTTTTTTAAATTTGTTTCTACGTTTGAACCGAGATCCAATTGACTGTTAAGAATAGAACTATCAGAGATTTCACCTTGAAAGCATGTTTCGCCATTCTTGTATGGAAATGTTTTCCAAAAGCTTGGATGATAGGAATTGCCTCTTATAATACCAATTTTCAAGTGTTTATCAATGGCTGTTTGATAACCGGTAAAGTTGGGATCATATTTATCTTTCCGAACAAAGAATACAAATTGACTTTCCCACATATTTTCATTTGGAAAGATAACAAATGGCTCTCGATGTTTTTTTCGGCTGGTGCTAAAAACTGCATCAGCCTCCCCTCTTTCGACCATCACCCATGCCCTGCTCCAGGGCATTATATGATATTCAACAGGGATGTTCATTTTATTGAATATCTGCCTTGAAATATCAATATCAATTCCAACAACTTTTTTGTTTTGAACAAATTCAAATGGCGGAAATTCTTCACCAACAACGACCAGACTTTTTATTTCGCAATAACTATCTGGTATAATACATAATATCATACTATATATTATGATTTGAAAAATAATGTTTTGTTTCATGAATAATTCCTTTATTTGATTTGAGTGTAATAATGTATTCCAGGGACATAATCTTAGGAATGTTTTTGAAAATAAGTTCCCCCATTTATAAAGCCGCGTCGGGCATATTGCCATCAATCTGATTTCGTCCATTTCTTTTGGCATTATACAATGCTTTATCTGCCATTTCAATTAAATTTAATGCTTTATCATTTTTTGTGGGATTAATGCTGGCAACACCAATACTGACTGTTACAGAATCTGAAATATGCGAATTTTCGTGTCGAATCCCCATATTCCGAATGGATTTCATAATACGATTCGCGGTTGTTATTGCACCTGCATAATCAGTTTCCGGCAAAACACAGGCAAATTCTTCTCCACCATATCTTGCTGTTAAATCTGTGCTGCGAATCATAGATTGTGAAATAACTTTTGCAACCTTTTTGAGGCATTCATCACCTTCAGCATGGCCATAGTGATCATTGTATAATTTAAAATAATCTATATCCATAATAATTAATGATATTGAATGGTTATACCGAATAGATCGTTTCCATTCAGCAGTTAGAAACTGATCGAAATGTCTTCTATTGGGAATGCCAGTCAAACCATCAAGGCCTGCAAGTCGTTCGAGCATATCACCACGCCTTTTCAGTTCGATATGTGTTTTGACCCTTGCCAGTGCAATCAATGGGCTAAAAGGTTTGGTGATATAATCCACTGCACCTGCCTGAAAACCTTTTGCCTCGTCTTGTTCATCATTTTTTCCTGTAATAAATATTACAGGAATATCGCGTGTTGCATTATCATCTTTGAGCTTTCGACAGACTTCATAACCATCCATTCCAGGCATCATAATATCCAACAGGATCAAATCTGGTAAAGGGGGGATTTCCAATCGTTTAAAAGCCTGTTCGCCGCTTTTGGCAGCGACTGTTCGATAATAAGGCTTGAGCAAGCAAATTAAAACATCCAGATTAATTTTTTCATCATCTACAATCAGTACCTTTGCTTTTATTTCTTTATCATTCATGTTTATTATCTCATTTAACCTACCTATAATAATGCCAACTTATTACCAATGTGTTTTAATGTCATGCTGGCAGATTCAAACTCATAATCATCAACCTGTGATTTTATTTCTCGAATATCTTCTTCAATGCCATAAAATTGTGAATATTTCTCAAGAGATACAATCAAATCCATGGCATCAGAGTTGCCTTCTTCAATATGCAATGACAGTTCTTCAAAAAGTTGTTTCAATTCTTTGGTATTCATATTTTTTTGATTCGCATTGATTGCTGTTTCATCAGGTTTGTTTTGTGCCAAAAGTTTATCCACAGATAGCATTACTTTTCTATGCTCTTCGTAAAGAACGTCAATTTGTTTTGAAATATGGCTCTTTTTTTCACGAATCGCATCTTCGAGATCTGCTGAAATGGTTTCCAATTTTTTTGCGCCTATACTTCCTGACAAAGATTTGAATGTATGAACAAGACGTTCGGCATCCACATAATTATCATTTGCCAGATTATCCTGGATTTCCTGATAAATATTTTGGAAACGTTTGTTAAAATTATTTAATGTCTTAAAATACAACGCTGGATCATTATTCATATAACCCAAACCCTTCTTGACATCAATACCAGATAAATTCAATTGCAGCAAATGATCTATTGTCTGAGATTCAGGAGGTGAATTGGAAAAAGAGGCTTGAAATAGAGCAAGATCTATATCAGGTTTGAGCCATCGGATCAAAGTTTCAAAAAGGTTTGTGGGCTTAACAGGCTTTGAAATATGATCATTCATACCCGCACTCAAACATTTTTCACGTTCACCAGCCAATGCATTGGCAGTCATGGCAATTATCGGTAATTCATTTAAGGGATAGAGATTGCGAATCTGATGCGTGGCAGTGTAACCATCCATTTCTGGCATTTGAATATCCATTAAAATGGCATCAAAAGATTCATTTTTCACAAGGTCCACAGCCTGTTTTCCATTGTATGCAGTGCTGATTTTAATTCCAACGCCTTCCAATAATTCCTGAGCTACCTGCAAGTTGATTTCATTATCTTCCACAAGCAATACATGTTTGCCTGAAATTAATTCTTTGACTTTATGTTTTGGAATATCCATTTTCTTGGATAATATCTTCATATCAGACCAGCCAAAACAAGCAGTAAAGTAAAATTCAGTCCCCACTTTTGGTTGACTGTTGACCTGAATATATCCATCCATCATTTCTATCAAACGTTTACTGATAGCCAGTCCCAGGCCTGTGCCGCCATACTTTCGGGTAATGGAAGCATCAGTTTGATGAAAGGCTTGAAACAATTGAGCGATCTGTTTCTTTGTCATGCCAATGCCAGTATCTCGAACTGAAAAACCCAAAACCACCTTATTGGCATTTTTATTCAAAAGCTGGATACTGACTGAAACTTCCCCGCTGTCAGTAAATTTAACCGCATTTGTTGCCAGATTGATCAAAACCTGGCCAAGACGCACCGGATCCCCTTTCAGGGTATTTGGGATTTTTTTGGAAACATATAAGGAAAACTGTAAACCTTTTTCAGTGCTTTTTGATTGTATTACTGACGACAAATACTCAACCACTTCATATAGGGAAAAGTCTTTAATTTCCATATCGAGCTTTTCAGCCTCAATTTTGGAAAAGTCCAGGATATCTTCGATAAGGCTGAGCAATGCATTGGCAGAGCGATATATTTTGTTTTGATAATCTTGTTGTTTCGGGGTCAATGAGGTTTGTAGTGATAAATGAATCATGCCAATGATTGCATTAAGTGGTGTTCGGATTTCATGACTCATATTGGCCAAAAAATTTCTTTTTGCACGATTGGCATTCTCAGCTTCATTTTTTGCAATGCGCAATTCTCTTGCTAAAAAATGCAAGCGACGATTCCAGTAAAGGATAACCAATACAATAACACAGGCCGCCAGGCTGATTTTCCAAACAAGCGAATAATCCACCTGTAATTCGGAATAACCATGAATCCATTTTCGATTCAAGTCACTTTTTTCATGGCCTGGTATCCCTCGCAGGGATTTTTGAAGCAGATTCAACAAGATGGTGTCATCTTTGGAAACAGCCATTGCAATCTTAATTTTATAAGGCGTTCCACCAGATACTTTTAGTCCGCTCAAGCCTTCCCGATTGATCACATGATTGATAACCGCCATATTTCCAATAAAAGCAAATGCGCTGTTATCTCGAACTGACATCAGTGCTTCTTTTGTATTCATTTTTGGAAGTAATTTTAAATCGGGGTGATTTCTTTTCATGATATCATGGGCAGCATAGTCTTTAACAACTGAAACCTTTCGACCAGTTAAATCGGTCAGATTGCCAATGTATGGGACTTCTTCCCTGGTAACGATTACTGCAGGAAAGATCTGATAAGGATCTGTAAAGTCAAGCCATTTTTTCAATTCAGTTGTCGGCGAAATTGCTGCATAGACAGTTTGTTTTTTATGTTGAACGAATGATAATTTTTCATTGGAATCATTTCGTGTCGTGGCTTGAAATTTAATGCCAAGCATTTCACTAATTTTTCTGAGATAATCACCACAAATACCATCAATAGTGCCATCAGGAGATTCAAATACAACAGGCGGATAATCAATATCAAAAGCAACCTGAAGCATCTTGTGATTTCTAAGCCAGTTCTGTTCTTGCTTTGACAAAGAAATGCATGATGTATTGATCTCCATACTGAGCCATTTCATTTTCAATTTATTTAATTCATCTGATGTTATGGAGTTCATAGTTTTATCAATAATATTGTATAGTTGTGGCCAATCTTTTCTAATAGCAATGTGAAGTTTTGAAGCCTGAACGCGTCCACCCAGGGTTGTTTCACAGGCAATTTTTAGGTTTGCGATCATGTTTTTTCTAATAATATAGTCGGTTTCGCCATAGGATCCCAGGTAGGCTTTTACTTTCTTGTAACTCACCAGTCGCAATCCTTCTGCAGCACTGGTCACTTCCACAAGAAATGTGTCTGGATAATATTTTTTTACCAGATCTGTACTGGCAAAACCTTGAATTCCAGCCAAAGCATAGCCTTTCAGATCATCAATTTCTTGAATAAATCTTTCATCTTCATGGGTAACCAATATATGCGGAGTATCAATATAGGGTTTCAGAAAGGTAAGAAACATTGCTCTTTCATCTGTTTTCCACATAGCTGGAAACAGATCAATTTGATTTGATTTTCCCATATTAACAAGGGTTTGCCAGGGATACCCATTAACATACTTAACCTTCAGACCGGTTTTGGCAGCAATCAGATTTACAAAATCAATGGAAAATCCGGATGCAACGCCATTTTTCATAAAATCAAATGGCGGCCAATCCATTTCATTGGCAACACGAATAACAGGATGCCCTTTTAACCACTTTTTTTCGTCATCAGTTAATTGAATGGGCGATTCTTTCAATCGGTCTTTGATAAAGCCATCAGGGATTTGATCATTGTCAGTGAACCCCAGGCGTTTAAATGATTTTGCAATATAATGTAATCGTCCGATGTCCAGTTTGCCGATTTCAATATAGTCGGGTTTGATCATACGTCGGATAATATTGGCTTCGTATCTTAAGCCATCACGTGATTTATTAGAGCCATACTTTTGAATAATAATATGGATTAATTCATCTGTATGATTCATCGCATATCGCCATCCTTTCAGACTGGCACGTACGAAACGATCCACGCGATCTGGATTATTGTCCAGTTCTGTCTGGCTTGTAAAAAGCATATCTCCATAAAAGTCAACGCCATAGATTTTTGGATCAATAATATTGATATCGATTTTTTTACTATGAAAGTAGAATGGTTCATTGGCCAGATACCCGGGATAGACATCTACCACACGTTTTTCTAAGGCCGCGGGGTCGTTTGTTTTTGAAATTGAAACGTAATCATTATCTTTAATGCCAAGTTCATTGAACAGCGCCTCAAGTTGAATACCATCAGTGCCTTTTGGATAAACCATCACACGCTTGCCCTTGAATTGATATGGGCTTTCAATTCCAGATTTTCGAAGCGCGATAAAAACAAGTGGGGATTGTTGAAAAATTGGTGCAAGCAAAACCAAAGGTGTACCGCGCATTCGGTATAGCAACAAAATAGAATCTGCGATACCATATTCTGCTTCGCCATTTAACACCTGATGAATATTGTTCGTACTTTGTTCGCGTTGGCGAAATCTGACATCAAGACCTTCATTACGATAAAATCCCTTCTCTCTAGCAGCATAGTATCCCGCGAACTGGAATTGATGCAGCCATTTGAGTTGAAGTGTTACCTGTTCCAGTTGATCGCTATTTTCAGCGGCAGATATGAATCGTGTTTGCGCCAAAAGAAAAAAGTAGACAAGGGATGTCATGATAAGGATAATTGAGACTGGAATTTTTCTGCTTTGCATTTGTTTACCTTTATTTATTGATGGCAGGTTGACTTTTGCTTTGGCAGGCCTGATCTATAGCCGTATTGAATATGCAAAAGCTGTACCAAATAATTACATGGCAAACCTTGTGTTTGCGCAGTTATTGTCTGTTGTGTAACAATAATTGTTGTTCAACTAATGCGTATAGGCATTTTTCGTTTATTATATTCTGAAAAATTTCGGGGTAAGAAAGGAAATCTAAAAAATAACATACGCAATTTTGAACGTACAAAAAAATAATTAATGTCGCGTAGATGTATTTTAGCATAAAAATACAACAATCGTACATATGAAAAAATTGGCATCCTTCATATTTCAGCTAACCCTTTTTCGTTTACAACCTGATGGTTATTGAGTCACGCACAAAAAAATAAAAAAAACTTGCATCCATTCAAAATTGGTTATATAAAAAATATAGCGATAGCGAGTCAATAAAGGTAATAAAATGACAAACATATTATTCATCATATTATTATTTCCATCCATTACATCAGCCAGTGAATTATGGCAGGTGCAATCACCATTTTCATCAAGTCACACAGAAAATATACCATCAATGAATAATTCAATAACTGTCGAATGGAGCGCACCATCAGGTTTAACCCCATCATTTACTGAAGGCTACTATGTTTCATTTTCAAGTCCTCTGAAATACACATTTACAGAAAGCGATACTGCAAGTACCATACGCGGTGTTGGTGAAATATTGAAATTAAATAAATCATCAGGATCCACAAACAGTTTTAATGTCATTGGAGAGGGCATTAATGGAACAGGCATTGAACCCTACTATTTCAACATTGCTGTACTGGATGACATGGAAATCCCTTTTACCCCGGGCGTCACCATCCATCTTGGACCATATTTTATTGACACAGAAGCCCCCAAATTTCCAAGCATATCAACACCACAGACAACATCATCATCAAACATACCCATTACTCTGGGAGCGTCAGGCGCTTCGTTGATGTGTATCAGTGAAAGCGGATATGGAAATTGTGGGGCGTTGGAATGGAAAGACTATACAACAAATTGCTATTGGTCTGTTTCTGAAGGCGAAGGGGTAAAAAATATTTATGTGCAATTTAAAGATGTTGCGGGGAATACTTCTAATGCGTTTTCAACGACTTTGTATGAGATTGAAAATACTTTTTCTGGGGCAAAAGATGTTGTTGCTTATGCTATTCCTGCACTAAATGAATGGGGAATTTTTTTATTTATAATTTTAATGATAACAAGTGCTTTATATTCTGGAAAAATGGTCCGACCCAAGAAAATATACCCTAAAATTCATATAGATATGAATTAAGCGCAGATTTGACCCATTTTATTTTTAAAAGTAACAATACAAGCATTCTTAAAGAGAGGCAATATGATTGATGGTTATGGGTTTGACCCAACATATCATGAACGTGCAATGAAAGTATTGGATTTTTTTGCCAATTATTATTGGCGAATGGAAGTGGAAGGCATTGAAAACATACCAGATGAAGGAGGTGCTATGATTATCATGAACCACGCTGGCACAATCGCATTGGATGTTTTGATGATTAAACAGGCAATTTATAGACGTTCTCGAACCAATCGCATTGCCTGGGCATTGATGGCAGACTTTCTGACATGGACACCCTTTGTAGGCGACATCTATTGGCGAACAGGCAATGTTCTGGCCAGTTGGACGAATGCAAAACGATTGCTTACTGAAGATCAAATAATTATCGTATGTCCAGAAGGCACAAAAGGTGTTGGAAAACATTATACACGTCGATATCAACTGGAATCCTTTGGCACAGGCGGTTTTGCACGATTGGCCATTCATACGAACAAACCATTAATTCCCACATCAGTTGTTGGTTCAGAAGAAATATATCCGATTGTCTATAAGAATTTTAAACTGGGCGAACTTTTGGGCTTTCCATTTTTGCCAGTCACTTTTACATTTCCATTATTGGGTCTTTTAGGCGTACTCCCATTGCCATCAAAGTGGATCGTTCGATTTGACAAACCGATTTATCCCGCTGATTATGAAAAAAAAGGCAGTATTGAAGAAAGCGCGCTGGAACAACAAACACGCTTTATTGAGACGCTCTATCCTTGTGATGAAAAGAAAAAAATGATTGCTTCAACATCACGAGAAAAAGCAATTGTAAATGATGTCGTCAAGATCATTAAGCGAAATATCAATGTGTTACGAAATCAACGCCAAACGCCCTTTAATTGAAATTATCACAAAATCTTTGAATTAACTGACAATAGATATTTTCCAATGATTTTACAAACAAATCCTGTTGACACAACAAAGACTTTGCAAGCCAATCACGTAAGTTTTGTTTGAAATACAAACGTGTATCTGGATGCTCTGCCAGATATATAGCTTTTTTGATATAGTCAGATTCGTTATTGGCGATCAAGACAGTTAGACCAGTCTGATTGAGAATGCTTTCACCAACGCGTGAAGCATGACACTTGCCTTTCAATGTGATAACTGGAACGCCCATCCATAATGCCTCACAAGTTGTTGTTGTGCCGTTGTATGGAAATGTATCCAGGGCAACATCCATGTTTTCATACAAAGATAAATGCGCATTTTCCCCCTTAACAGTTGCCATCAATTGAATACGCGATGGATTGATCCCCTGTTCTTGAAAATAAGCAAGATATTTTTCCTTTATTCTACTGGCCTTGAATCCATTTGTTTTGAGCAATAGTTGAGAATTTGGCACAGCTTTCAATATATTTGACCAGAGTGCAATTACTTGTTTGTTAATTTTGGGAAGGTTATTGAATGATCCAAATGTAATGTATTTTGATGACGACTTTTGAGCAATCAATGGTGCATTTTTTGATGGTGAAAAACACAAAAAACCATTGGGAAGATAAATGCGCTGCTCAGTCCCGCAAAGGTGGTTTAGATCTGGATCAGAATATTGATCCACAAAACGATAATCGACCTGAGACAAACCTGTTGTATTGGGATACCCAAGATAAGTCACTTGAATTGGGGCTGGTTTTTTTGCAAATACCATGAGTCGATTGCCTGATGAATGCCCTGCCAGGTCCACGAGAATGTGTATGCCATCCGCATGAATCTGATCACATACCACATCATCCTTTTGATAATAAATATCCCGCCAGGTGACGTTGCATTGTTTCAATGCATTTGTTACGTGGTCAGACTTTTCCACATTTGAATAGCAATAAATATCAAAATATTGTGCATTATGACAACGCAATATGGCCTGAATAAATTTTGAAATCGAATGATCTTTAAAATCTGGTGAAACATACCCCACATGAATTCGACTGCTATTTTGAATCAATGGCTTTTTTGAACACGAACGATTGTACTGTTGCCCCCATTTTAGATGTTCATTTATAATAGTTTCAGGTGAATGGTTAATGCTATAATTGAGCGAGAACAAATAATTACTCTGACATTCAGGATCATTGGGTGACAGCGCCACAGCTTTTTTGGCAAACATAATAGCGTTTTGAACATCACCATGCTGTAGCAATAAATTCCGCAAATTATGAAGTACCAGGGGTTGATTGGGATCAATCGTCAATGATTGCGCATATGCAATACGGGCATTTTCATATTCTGAATAAGTTTGATGCAATGCGCCTATATTGAATAGAATCACTGGATTTCCTGGATTCAATGCCAACGCCTTTTTGTAATGATCCAACGCAAGTT
>Ga0272440_1004350_pt1 | contig 10148 bp, 1 predicted proteins | sample SSMMMBAug17_FD_192440 | JGI IMG/M metagenome (GOLD analysis project Ga0272440, IMG submission 192440) | Marine sediment archaeal communities from Little Sippewissett salt marsh, Falmouth, MA, United States - SSM-MMB-Aug17 | ecosystem: Environmental > Aquatic > Marine > Wetlands > Sediment ... | reverse complement strand
CATTATATTTTTGTGTTTGCGGATCCTGTTGCGTCATTTGATTTGTTCGACAACTCATTAAACCAGTCAACGTCATCACACAAATTACAATGATGATTCGGTTCATTTTTTCTCCATAATAGTAAGCTGTTGATTTATATAATCATTTAAAGACTTGATACCCTCATTTTTTTTGAACTCAACCCATACAGGCCAATCCTTTTTAATGTAATCCGGGATCTTTAATTTCAGCATCTTTGCAACAGGTTTGAGATCAACAGAAATTAAAACATGTAAACGTCCTTCCGGCTGGACAACTGTACTTTCTAAACAGGCGTTTTGATTGATATATTTATCGATATCTTTTTTAACTGTTGAAAGGCTTTCATGGTAATAGAGTCCAACGTACTCATATATTAATTCAACTCGTTGCATAAGCTTGATAAACAGTAAATGTTCAGCCTTATCAACAGCCATTTTCTGGGCATGGCTTAATGAATTGTTTTTCACTAAAACATTTGCCGCCTGCATATTCAGGGTTTGATAATTTTTAAAAAGAGATTCGTCATGGGAATCGTATTTAGCACTTCGCGAATTACTGTTAAAGTTTGAGCATGCTGTTATTGTGAATAGTATTAGAAGGTTTACAATGAATATATTAACATTTTTTTTCATACTTTTTATCATGGTTGTATTCCCGAAAGTCAAATAAATAATATGTCCGCATCCAGGGAGGATCAGATATATAATTTAACTATTCAAAAAACAGGCAATTATAATTTTCCAAATGTTTAGCAATATTTCAGGAAAGTTAGTTAATGTCTTGTCTGTATGATTTTGATGAACTGCATATTGACTTTTTTATCAGTACATATAAATAAAGTCAAGTTTTTAAAAAATTCGATATGTATATGAAGTAGGGCGAACCTTATGTTCGCCCTCCGAAAAAAAATCGTTTGCGAACCTATGTCCGAAGAAAACGTTTCTAATTCATTCTCGAGCATAGGTTTGATTCCGGTTGTAGTCTGGGGGGCGAACATAAGGTTCGCCCCTACATTGGTTTCGGACATTGGTTGGATTCAGGTTTTTGTGAGTGAAATTAATGCAACCCTAGAATCCCCCCAACCACTGCAAGAAATAAATAACATTTTCAGTAGAAATCACCCCATCCCCATCGGGATCATATTTGATACGTTCTTTATATACCGCGTTGTCCATCTCAGCCTGAGTATATACACCGGTTTTCAAATCCGACAAATCGATATCAGGAATGGCAACTTCACCGCCCGGCACACGAATATCCGATATTGACATTTCTTGAAAATATTCAGACGATACTTTTATCGTGTAAGCCCCAATGGGCACGTTATCAAAAACATACAGACCATTGTCATCAGTTGTTGTATGCTGGCCGGTTTCCACAATACTGACTGATGCGCCCACAACAATGGCGCTTCCACCAGTAATATTGGTGGTGATTTTTCCACTGATTTGTCCGGTGGAACGTCTCAATATGGTTCCATTTTCACCCACAACATAAATATCTGTGATTGATGCTCCCCAGATGCCCATTAAAGGATAGGCAATACCACTTTCTGTTTCTGTCCATTCGCTGCCATTGTATGACACAATTGTTCCCTGAAGTCCGGTTGCAAATACGATATTGTCTGATAACCCCCAAATTCCTTTAAGTGATGAAAAATCTCCTCGTTCCTGTTCAATCCATTCGGTGCCATTGTAGTGAATGATAGTTCCGCCGTCTCCGACAGCAAAGACATCATTTTCAGAACTTCCCCAGACACCTCTTAAGGAATAGGCAGTTACTTTTGACATGGTATCCCATACAAAACCATTGTACTCTAGGACGATACCGCCATTGCCCACTGCATACATTTTATTTTCATTGCCCCAGATATCCAGCAATGTTGTCGTTGTGCCACTGGCCATATCTGTCCAGCTGACACCATTGTATTTGAGAATTGTCCCATATGTGCCCACAGCAAAAACAGATCGACTGTTGCCCCAGATGCCATTCAAATGCTCAGTGGTTCCGGTGAACATTTTTGACCAGCTATGACCATTGTATTGTAATATCACACCATTATTGCCGGCGACATATACCATGCCAACATCTCCCCAAACTGCATTAAAATCGTAATCATAAGTTAACACCACTTTGGACCAGGAAATACCATTATAATGAAATATGGCCCCACCATTCCCAACTGCAAAAATATCATTTGAGGATCGGCCCCATATATCTTCGAGATCACTGTAGGTAACGACATCTTCATTGATATCCCAATCGCGTTGCGGATTGACAGTCAATGAAAATGTTTCCATTTTTGTATTGTTGCCATCACTGACAGCAATGGTAATATCTGTGGTGCCAAACTGTTCTTCAGATGGTTTTAGAATAACAGTTCTTTCACTGCCAGAACCGCCAAAGGAAATATCATCATTGTTAACAATCAATGAATCACTGGAAACTGCTGTTAAGATTAAATCATCTGCCGGGGTTTCGGCATCTGTTACTGTAAATGAAATGGGGATGTTAACGACATATTCCCATGTTTCCTGATTTTCTATTGATGAAATACGCGGGACATCATCAACCGGTGCAATGGTTAAATTAAAACTTCCCTGAGTGCTGAGTGTACCATCACTGACTTTTATTGTGATTTGCACTGTACCATTCTGATCTGGTAATGGAATAATGGTAACATTCCGATCCTGGTCTGTTCCAGAAAATGTCAGATTGGATTCCGGTACGATTGAAGGATCTGAAGTTGATGCCGACAATATTAGATTATTTGCCGGTGTTTCCATATCTGAAATAATAAAATCAATGGCGCTAGTGGGGATATCTTCATCAGTTGATTGATCGGTTATCTGCGAAATTTCGGGTGCATCATTGATATCCTTGACCCGAACAGTAAAAGTATCAGACACCACAGCAATACCATCACTCACCTCAATGGTAATTGTGGCAATACCATACATGTCTTTCGCCGGTGTAATCAAAACTGTTCGTGTCTGACCATTACCAATTATTTGAATATTGGCGTTGGGTACCAGCGTTGGATTGGATGATGTTGCAGATACCAGCAATTGATCTGATGGTGTTTCCATATCATTGATTTGAAATGGAATATTGTCAGATTGTGTGTCTTCATCAATACTTTGATATCCAATGTCCGAAATTGTTGGGCTATCGTTAATCTCATCGACCCACAGTGTAAAGCTGTCTGTGGAGAATGAGATGCCATCACTCACCTTAATCGTAATCGTTGCCCGGCCAAACTGATTTTTCGCCGGTCGAATTGTCAAACTCTGAGTTTTTCCAGTGCCTTCGCGGATAAAGCCAGATTCTGGAACCAGGCGCGGATTTGATGATGCGACTGAAACAACAAGATCCTCTGAGGGGGTTTCTTCATCAGTCACAGAAAACAATATGGCACCGGTTTGATCATCTTCATCAATTATGTAGGGGGTTCCAATATCCAGTTTGCCAAGATTATCAGGACTGTTCACCTTTACCGGCAGGGCTGTTCCCTGAAGTGTATTATTGCCCAATTGCCCAAATCCATTGGCGCCAAAGCACCAGACCGAACCATCACTCTTGAGTACCATGCTGTGGTAATGACCGGCTTCAACAGCAATGCCATGTGGAGAGATATCTGCCTTGACCGGTCGGGTCTGCATTTCCATATTACTGTTATCGCCAAGCTGACCATAAACATTGCCCCCCCAGCCCCAGACAGTGCCATCGTTTCTAAGTGCCAATGTATGCACATATCCGGCTGCAATGCCAGTTACATTGGAAATATCCAGTACGCGAACCGGTAGAGTTTTCATAATCGTGGTGCCATCGCCCAATTGCCCAAAGGGATTGTCACCCCATGTCCAGACAGTGCCATCACTTTTCAATGCCACAGTATGATAATCACCCGCAGCAATGGCAATGACATTGGCCAGACCAGGAACAATAGCCGGTTGATATTTATTTGTTTCCGATTGATCTCCCAATTGTCCTGAACTGTTAAATCCCCAGGTCCAGACCGTGCCATCTTTTTTCAAGGCCACAGAATGTGCATAGCCGGCAGCAATGGCAACGCAACTATCCAGTGTTGGAATGAGATATGGCTTATTCTCCGATGTTTCCATGCCTGATTTGCCATTTCCCAACTGGCCTTTGGTATTGCTTCCCCAGCTCCAGACTGTTCCATCATTCTGTAATGCCAGGGAATGGGCATACCCCGCATCAATTGACATAATATCAGTCAGAAGCAATACATTTTGCGGCGTATCCATCTGCGTGGTATCAGAGTCACCAATTCCCAGTTGTCCTTGACTGTTGTTTCCCCAGGCCCAGACAATCCCATCATTTGAAAGTGCCAGGCTATGATTCTCACCAGCTGCCAGATCGACAATTTTTTCCATGCCATTCACAATATTCGGAAAGGTCTTGCCCTTATTTTCACCACTAACACCAATGCCAAGCTGCGCCATATCGTTTCTACCCCAGGCCATGACTTCATTGCCGCCTCGCACAGCCAGACTATGATACGCACCAGCAGCAATGGCAGGATTGCCTGCCTCCAGATCAATTTCTACATCAGGCGGATCATTACCCGGTTCGATGGTGAGCAAAAAGGTGTCTTCAGAGACCGCATGTCCATCTGAAACCCTGAGGGTAATCAATGTTTTTCCTGATTGATCGGGATTGGGTTTGATCAATAGTCTACAGCCAATACTCGAACAATTCACCTGAATGTTTTGATCGGGAACCATATTGGGATCTGAAGCAAATCCGACAATGGTCAATTGTGAAAAATCGCTTTCTGAATCTGATACTTGAAAATCGATAAAACCAGTGGATTGATCTTCAGCAATGGTAATATCGCCAATGTCAGTAATATCTGGGGCCGCATTAACTGTTAATGTAAACGATTGCGATGATGCTTCACTTTGATCACGCACTGTCAAGGTAATTACAGCCAGACCCGATTGATTGTTGCCTGGTGTAATGGTAACAAATCGATTTTTTCCTGTACCGCCAAACACGATTTGATCTTCAGGCACAAGGGATAAGTTGCTGGAACGCGCAATAAGGATTAAATCATCCGCGGCTGATTCCAGGTCATCAATTTTAAATGAGATCGCACTTGATGTAATATTCTCATCTGTTCGATGATTATCAATTTCTGATATATAAGGCGGATCATTTGTCGCTTCAACAACAATTTTAATACTGGAAACAGATGATTTTTCACCATCATTGACCCGAAAATGAATCAAGGTTTCTCCATTATCGTTTTGGCTGGGTGTAATCATTGCTTGACATTGGCCATCATTGCAAGTGATATCAATTTGATCCATCGGCACCAAGACCGGATCGTCAGCATCCGCGATGACAGAAAGGTTCTGAACAGGAGTTTCAGAATCTCTGATTTCAAATAATAGATATTCCGATTGATTATCCTCTTGAATGGTTATTTTTGGAGGTTCCTGTTGGCCAATATTCAGTGGCTCAAGGTTGTTGGGCGCATTGACTTTCTGTGGCTCCAGTGAGTTTTGAATGGAATTGTTCCCCAATTGTCCCTTACTGTTATCGCCCCAGGCCCAGACCGTGCCATCAGTACTCAATGCCATAGAGTGATTTTCACCGGCAGCAATGGCAATAAAGGTTTCATTGGATTTAACTTTTGCAGGACTTGCTTCATAGTTGAGATTTGCATCAGTCATCATTGTTCCATTGCCCAATTGTCCCTGATTATTGAGACCCCATATCCAGATTGTGCCATCATCCTGCAAGGCCAGACTATGTTGCCCGCCAGCCGCTATCGCAATGATATCTGACAGTGTTTCAATCAAAACCGGATGATTTTGATTTTGTGTCGTACCTGTTCCGAGCTGACCTTTATCATTCGATCCCCATGTCCAGACAGTTCCATTCTTTTTTAAGGCCATGCTATGTTCTTTACCAGCAGCCAATGAAATAACATTGACCAGATCAGATACTTTAACCGCTGTTAATTTTTTATTATTAGATGTATTATCGCCGATTTGTCCGGCATTGTTTTGCCCCCAAGCCATCACTGTGTGATCATCAAGAATTGCCAGACTGTGATTATAGCCAGCAGCAATCCCTTTTACATTTTCAAGACTGTTTACAGCCACAGGTCGATATCGTTCAGTTAATGTGCCATCGCCCAGTTGCCCATATGAATTGCTTCCCCAAACTTTTAGAGCACCATCATGCAGTAAGACCATTGTATGATAAGCGCCGGCAGCGATATCTTTGACACGTGTCAGCCCTTCAACGCGAACAGGCGCAAACAAGTCTGTTGTCTGGCCATCGCCCAACTGCCCTTTATTATTCCATCCCCAGGTCCAAATACTGCTGTCATTATGCAGTGCGATGGTATGAAGATATTTGCTGTCAATGCTGACAAAATCATGGGTACCATAAACAGGTATCGGAATCTTCTTATCGATCATGGTATCATCGCCCAACTGGCCATGTTGATTTTCACCAACAGTAAAAACCTGACCCGAATTGTTTACCACAACCGAATGAAGACTTCCGCCCCGAATGGCCGGAATTCTTGGATAAAGCGATAAAATAATTTCTGGTGGATCATTGATATCTTGAATGGTTACAAGAATCTGGGCGGTGTCATTGTATAAGCCATCAGAGATTTGAACAGTCAAAGTGTAGGCATTTTGTGTTTCAAAGTCCAATCCATCGGCATCATCAATGGAAAAACTGCCGGTGTTGTTGATTTGAAAAATCTTTTGATCATTGCCCGCAGTAATATGATAAATCAGTGTGCTTCCAGGATCTTCATCAGTTGCCAGTATTTTTCCAATATAGCTGTCAGGCGCGATATTTTCTGCAATTGTGTATGCAAAAGTTTCACTGGCAAATGAGGGTTGAAATTCATTACGATCATTTAACGTTACAAGTACCTGGGTTTCCCTAATATGCTTGCCATCTGAAACACTGACGACAAGTGCGTATTCAGGGACATGTTCATAATTGAGTAAGTAATCTTCATTGACTGTCAACTGACCGGTGTTTAACCCCAGATTAAATGGGTTGTAAGGTTCCCCTCGAACAACTTCATACCTGAGAATATCGGCTGTATCCAGATCATTTGCCTGAACAGTTCCAATGGAAGTGCCATGACTGCTGTTTTCATCCACATAAAAGTGCCATGAATTGAGTTCAAAAACAGGTGGATATTCATTGGCATCCTTAATATTGATGGTAAAGGTAGGATGATACACCACCGCATTGATTGTTGCGATTACTTTTAATGTATAAGTATCAATGGTTTCATAATCCAGTTCTGATGGTTTATTGACAGTCAGTTCACCGGTATCAGGATTCAGTGCAAAAGCTTCATTACTGTTTCCGGATGATATCATAAATTGACGAGATCCAGGCGGGGCATCCACAGCGATTTTACCCAGCAATGTATTTTCAGGACTGTTTTCCTGCACAGAAAATGTTTGATCAAACACCACCCGATTATCGTTGCCATCAATGACCAGAATGGTCAGCAGCGCATATGATGTAAACTGATCGTCTTCAACTTTCACACTCAATTCGTATTGTGATATGATATCATTATTCAGGCTTGTATCTTCGATAACAGTAATGATCCCACTTTCTGGATGAATGGCAAACGCATTAATGGGCGTGGTAAAATAGTATTTAATCACATTCATGTCCAGATCACGTGCCATCACCTGACCCACTTCATCACCATTGTTTGCGGTTTCTTTAATTGGAAAGGTTTGATCATAAACAAGCGGTGCATTGTCGTTGACATTGTTGACGCGAACCTGAAGAGGCACTGAAGCCGAATATTTGCCATCAGAAACCATGATGGTCAACGTGTAAGCAGGATTGCTTTCGTAATCCAGAGAATCTTTCACAAACAGTTCCCCTGTTGTGGGACTGATGAGGTAAGGATTGGAAGGCACTGCCTGAACAATGCTGTAATTCAAAGGATCATTGTCCTGATCCTGAGCAATCACTTTGCCGATATAAAAACCAGGTTCGGCATCTTCGTTGACATATAACGTACTTTTTTGAATGACCGGGATATTGTCATTCAGATTGTTGACAGTCACTGTAACCGGAACAGTTGTACTGAAATAAGAATCGCTCACCTCCACAACCAGGTGATATTCTTTTTCCAGTTCATAATTTAGCAGATTCCCATACTGAACTGTTATCGTTCCACTGTTTGTATCAGAAAAAGCAAATACAAGATTGGTATTGCCGCTGGTAATCCGATAAGTCAAAACATCCTTGTCCGCATCACTGGCAACAACCTGTCCGATTGCATACCCATTGGGCTGGTTTTCATCAACAACTACCGATAGCTCTTCAGCCTGTGGGGGATTATCATTGGTATTTCGAATATTAATCGTAATTTCGGCTTCTCGGCTCGCCTGACCATCATTGACCTGTACAGTAAGCACAAATTGATCCTGTTTTTCATAATCAATGGCTGATGTATTATTCACTCGCACGACACCGGTAGATTCATGTATCACAAAGGCATTGTTGTCGTTACCGGATAAAATTTTGAAAGTCAGGATATTCAGCGGAAGATCTTCATCAAATGCCACCACATTTCCCACATATGAGGTATTGATACTGTCCTCATCAATATTGAATGTTTGACTGTTAATAACAGGCGGGTCATTAATATCTTTCACATTAACCACAACACTGGCTTTGGCCTCAATTTCACCATCAGTGACAGTCACAACAAGGTTGACTGTTTTTAATTGCTCATGGTCAATTCGTGCGGCATCTTTGATGGATATGTTTCCCTGTGAATCAATTTCAAAAGGGTTGTTTTCATTGCCGGCACTGATACTGAAAAATAATGTATCTCCAACATCATCATCTTTTGCAGAGACTGTTCCGATAACTGTGCCATCAGGCTGGTTTTCTTCCACAGCAAATATTTGATCACTGACTGTCGGGGGATCATTTTTTTCATTTAAAATCACAGTCACGATGGCCACAACCGAATTGGTCCCATCAGACACCCGAACTTGAAGTTCATATTGATTGATACTTTCATAATTCAGCTTTTGATCTCCATTAACAGACAGTTTGCCGGTCTGGTTGTCAATTTTGAATGCATTATCGATATTTCCAGAAATAATTTCATACGTGAGTGTATCCGCCGGATCATCATCATTGGCAACAATCGTTCCGATCCATGTGTTGTCGCGCTTGTTTTCATCCACATTAAAGGTCTGGTTTTTTACAATTGGCGAGTTATCATTGGTGTTCTTGACATTGATAACAATAATGCCCTCATCAGAAAAAACGCCATCATTTGTCACAATGGTCAGGATAAAGTTTCCGGGTCCATATTCGTAATCCAGTTGATTTTCATCATTGACCATGATGTTGCCATTGGATTCAATAATGGCAAAAGCAAAATTGGTATTGCCTGATTTAATATGAAAGCTTTGGGGATCTTCATCAGGATCGTTGACACGCACTGTGCCAATAATGGTGCCATTGGGTGTATTTTCGTTAATGTACCATGTCTGGTTTTCAATAACCGGCGCATTATCATTGTCATTTTCTATAATAATTTCTGCATTGGCGGTATCTGTATTGATACCATCAGATACCCGAAGCCCCAAAACGTAAGTACGAATTTTTTCTCTATCCAGTTCTGCACCAACATTCACTGTTATTTTACCTGTTTGTGTCTCCATTAAAAAGACATTCGCCGCGTTGCCCGATGTAATGGCATAGGTGAGTTGATCAGCCGGATCGCCATCAATGGCGGTTGCCTGTCCCACAAGGCTGTTTGCCGGACTGTTTTCTTTCACACTGAAAGAAAATGTTTTTTGGGTAAAATGCGGAGCGCTCTCGTTAATATCATTTAATTCAACAATGACAAGACCTGTGCTGGTATATTTGCCATCATCGACAGCCACTGTTATGGTATAAGCACATGTGGTTTCACAATCCAGAAAGTTACCGGCGTTGACTGTCAGCAAGCCGGAATTGGTGTTGATCAAAAAGGGAGAATCCAAAGGCTTGCTGATTCTATAGAAAAGAGATGAATTGTCCGGATCATTGGCAACCACAGTGCCAACAATGGTGCCTCCTT
>Ga0272440_1004349_pt1 | contig 10149 bp, 7 predicted proteins | sample SSMMMBAug17_FD_192440 | JGI IMG/M metagenome (GOLD analysis project Ga0272440, IMG submission 192440) | Marine sediment archaeal communities from Little Sippewissett salt marsh, Falmouth, MA, United States - SSM-MMB-Aug17 | ecosystem: Environmental > Aquatic > Marine > Wetlands > Sediment ... | reverse complement strand
TATTTTGGAAAGAACATATCATTGACACGAATTTTTGACTCTCCAATGTCAAATGGTTCAGGTGTATGATTGAGTAAACTAATAAAAAAAGTATCATTCCCTGTATCCAGAAAATAATGAACACGTTTATTATCTTCAATAATGCCTGCTTGATCAGATGTTATTGAAACGCGTGGATCAGCATTGTCAATGTCACCGGTTCGACAAGTATGAAGAACACCACCCAACATGTTTTCAAAATCATTAAAAAATAAATTGTTTCGTCGAAAATGATAATATTTTTCTCGATGTGCTCCTGATGCACTAATGGCACCATAATAATCAACAACACCATGAAAATAGCCATAACCTGGCGCAACAAATAAATTATTGGCATTACTCCAGTTGACTTCAAATAGGTTTAAAAGATTTGAAGTTGCTGCAGGGTCTAACACAATGGTATTTAAGTAACCTTCCTGATTCATGCCAACAATGTTAAAGGCAAAAAAAGCATCCAACCCTGCTAAAAACATTTGTTTCATTCGTGATGCACTTCGAAAAGTTTCAGTGGTTCCAGAAGGATAATTAACATAATGACCCTCAAACTGATCGGTGTTATGCATACTGTCTAATAGCTCTCTTGATAATTTTTCAGCGTTATCAAGAATATAAAAATTGGGAATAGGAATAATCTGAGAAGCCCATCCATTATTAGCATCTCCCATAGCTGAGACTTTACTATCTCCAGGACATGTTGCAAGGGGGATATTAATCCCATCGGCAAGTAAGTATTGTTTTAGCGCATTGAAATATGCAGTTGTACCTGTACTTTGATTGGTTCCTCGTTCCATGTCATACCAGGAAAAAATAGAATCTCCGCCAAGCTCAAATGCTTTATCAATATTAAAAAAAGTTTCAAACCAATTATATTCATTTTCAATGGCGTATAAAATAATTGGACCACCATTTGTAATTAAATAAGGACGAATCACCTCATTCAGACGATTAAAAAACCGTTCAACATAGGCCAAATAATCCGGATCATCTGTTCTTAAGTTAGGTTTGCCATCCGCGTCCTTATTTTTTTTAGTTGATTGTTTAAACAGCCATGCAGGAAATCCACCCCCATCGTATTCATTACAAATATAAGGGCCAGGTCGAAAATAAATAAATAACCCATGCTTTTTAACCAAATCTAAAAATCCCCGAATATCTGGATTATTAAATTGAAATTCCCCTTCTTTAGGTTCATGAATATTCCATCCCACATACATATCAATCGTATTAAATCCAGCCGCTTTAAATCGTTTAATTCGATCCTCCCATTCCTCAGTTGGAATTCTAAACCATTGAATGGTCCCTCCTCTTAACAGCATGTATTGACCATTTACTATAAAACCGTTTTGATTCGCCTCGATTGAATGATAAATTGGCGTTGCATAAGCATTGATAATGCAAATGAATAAACTGAATACAAGGGTAAATAATACATTTGCCTGTTTCATGATTAACCTCCTTCATTATATATAGTTTAATAATATCAACAAGATAATATATTATTATAGCATACTACAGGATATGGTCTACTGCAATTTAAAATAAATAGATATCCAATTTATCTATTTAATATCATTAAGATATTAATAAAATATATGAAAGTAATAGGATACTCTTTGCATCCAAAAAAAGAATTGTAAGCATAGCACTTTTAGTTTATGGTATTCTTTTTTGTGTTTCGTTTAATGTGAAAAAAAATACTTGTTAGCCATTTGGATTGTTAAGATGTGTCATAATATAAATGACAGATTATTCTACAATTTTTTTATGAGTGGAGTGACAATAAAATGAATGTAATACTAACATATATTTACAAACAATTGCTGTATTGGCAAACACGTTCCCCACCCATGACAATCAAACATAGTTAATTCCTACCAGTCATTTTATATTGAATAACGAATGAGATTGCTGTGCAATTTAAAACGAATATTAAGTGCCAAATTTGGACAGTAACAATACTATAAGAACGAAAAATATTAAAGGAAAGGATTTTTCTGATGAAAAAACTAATTATCATTGCAGTGAGTATTCTTTTAATCAGTGCGCATTCTACTACAGGATGGGCAAAAATGGACACCAAAAGTAAAGACATAGACATTCAATTTCTTGGATATCTTAGAACATTTCCAACGTTTATGAATAATATTGATTTTAATAGTGAAGATACACCTTTTGATAGACTTGGGGATGAAAATGGGTATATGAGTGATCATAATATTCGAAATGAAGCCCGCGTTGGATGGACAGGCAAAGGTGAAAATTGGGATATGTTGTTTGTTTTAGAGGCTGATTTTACATTATGTAAGAATACTGTTGATCGATCTCTTAGTACAAAAGATGATGCAACGCAAGAAGCCAATTTTGGACTTGAACGATTACATCTGACATACAATTTCGGTCCTTTTGCCGTTCAAACTGGATGGAATGTGAAAGGCCTTGATATTTTAACCGGTGGCTTTGTATATGCGGATGATCATCCCTATATTGGTTTTACAGGTAAAATTGGAAATGATTTTACGTGGGATGCGTATAATTTAATTATTCAAGATGATTTATATAATTCAAATGTCCAAATAGACAAAGATGTGCCACTTGATCCAAAAAAAAATAAATATCATAGTGATTATAAAGACTGGCGCGTGTATGCATTAAAGGGTGTCTTAAAAAAGGGAACAATGTCATTCAGTCCTTTTTATGCATTTAGTGATAATGATGAAGAAAAAACATCTGATGCAAGGATCCATTATATTGGATTTGAAGCCTATGGAAAAATTGAATTAACATCGTCATTAGCGATCTCTCCAAGTTTTGAAATTGCCTATGCAACTGGCAGTACAGACAAAAATGGAGCAGGTGTTGCCTATGATATTGGTGCCCTGGCTTGTTTTGGTGCTGTTGAACTTAATATAAGTAAAGAAATTAATCCTTATATAGGATTTAATTTCCAACAAGGGGATAGCGATCATGATGATGGTGATATTGAGGCATTTAATAGCATAACAAATATTGCTCGATTTACCCCCACTTTTGGAATGGAGAATGCATTCATTTATCGAACGATTCCAGTGTTAGGTTCATTAATATATAGTAATAATTTTAACTATCTTCCAACAGTATTAAAAGGGGCAGGTAAACTCAAAGCCAATACCACACCAACCGCAGGGTATGGTGGCATTGCGAATACATCATCAGGCGATGGTTCAGGTCTTGTCATGATTGGTGCAGGAATCAAAGGAACGATAGATGAATTATCATATAAAGGGCAAGTTTTATATTTCCAATTCCATGAAACAGGTGCATTAGAAGATATTACAGGCATAAAGGATATTAGTAAAGACATGGGCGTTGAAATTGATTTTAATGTGACTTATACCTTGAGTAATCATTTTAAACTTGGCAATACATTGTCTGTTTTTGTGCCAGGTGGCGGTGTTGAAGATATATGGGGTGACGACTTTAACGCTATGGGATGCCTTGATACATTGGAACTTGTTTGGACTTGGTAGGTTTAATTATGCTTTGATACATTGGAACTTGTATGGACTTGGTAGGTTTAATTATGCTAATATTAAAATTGTCATGAATCAGGGTTTATTTCTGTTTCATGACAATTTTTTTAATCATTATAAAATAAAGTTGAGATAATCATAAGGAGAATAATTATGACGTTTAAAGATTATTTATATAATATTGTGAATATCCCTTTTAACCTGGCATATTTTAACAATAGTGGAACCTATGGATTAGCATTTAATGATGCTGTTGATTCATTAACTTCAATTATTAGCGAAGTTCATGATGATTTTGTTGTTGTTCTGAATTCAAAAACTGGTAAGAGAACCCATATTGTTCCCATTAGTAAAATTGCGTGTATAAAAGGATAGTATTCAAATAAACTTACTTTTCATGTATCAATGATGTCACATTTTGATAAAATACTTTTTCTTGATCAGATGAATGTGGAAAAGCCTCTAAAATTCGGCTGATGGGTACAGCAGGATGATACAATGGCCAGTCTGATCCAAAAATGATTCTTTCTATTCCAATAGACTGAGCTGCTTTACGAATAACATCAACTGTCTGGCCACTGGTTTCTAAGAACACATTATCAAATTTTTTTGCAATATCAATTGTTTTATCCCATGATGCCATGCCAATGTGACTAAGAATAAATTGAACCTGATTATAAGTTTTAATTGCGTCAGCATATCTTTCTGGCTGTGCCATCCCAATTGCTTTTATTGGCCACCCTACATGACATTGAACCGGCAACTGATTATGATCACATAACTCAAATAATTTGAATGCTTCTTTTGAATCAGGTGCGATTCCCTGATATTCAGGATGAAATTTTACGCCTTTTGCGCCTTTGTTCTTATCAATTTTAATTTTATTTTCTGCTTCTGGATGACGTGGATGAATACTACAAAATGGGATACATTGTGTTTTTTCATGACATACTTTGAGAGTCTCATCTGAAAATTGGGTGAATCGACCTGTTTCAATGGGCAAAATAATCGCTTTATTGATATGATATGTATTTAAATAGGATAAGATTGTTTCAATATTGGCTTGTTTCAATGTGTTAAAGTAGTTGAGATATATACTTATAATGTCTTTTATCATGTTTATATCAGGCCAACAAAGGGGTTTTAAATAAGCGGGTTTACCAGGATCAAATAATCTTTCAATGGACGTTAATAAATAAAATGGTTGAATTTCAGGTCCTTTTATTTCTGTTTTGAACAAGGCCACATCAAAAAGATCATCCAATGCAAGAAAAAAATCTTCAGAGAATTCTTGTATGATGTGATTTTTATAAGTCCATAATTGTTCGATGTGTTTAGTTAGATTTCCCCAAAAATGTGAAGGGCCTGTTAATGTAAATCCAACTTTTAATGGCAAATGAAGTGGTGCACCAATGTGCACATGGGCATCAATCGTTTCGTTGGGTATATCTCCATGCAGGATAAATTGACCTGAAGATGTTCTTTCAAGGTGTTTTCCATACTTTATTGTCATATCTAACCCCTTTAAACTATAGACTTTAAGATGATATTTTTAAAATGATTGACATGGCTTTTTCCCGTGCCCATTTGTCAGCCTCACAAATGGCATCTAATGACACTGAAGATGTTATATTTTGATGTGCCATTAATGTTTTTTCAATAATAACTGGGATGTGATCAAAGGACAACCTATTATCTAAAAAAGCTGTCACTGCAATTTCATTGGCCGCATTCATGACTGCAGGATAAGTGCCGCCCTCTTTACAAACATGATATGCAATCTTAAGACATTGAAATTTTTCAAAATCTGGATCATGAAAAGTCAAGCCATTCATGGAAGAGAATTTGGGAAAGGGTTGGTGAAGGGGGAGGCGATGGGGATAGGACATAGCATATGCAATAGCGCTTTTCATATCCGGTATTCCCATTTGTGCCAAAATACTGCCATCATGAAAGGCAACCATTGAATGAATAATACTTTGTGGATGAATTAAAACATTAATTTTTTCAACAGGTACATCAAATAACCACCGCGCTTCAATAACTTCAAGACCTTTATTCATTAATGTTGCTGAATCTATTGAAATTTTTTTCCCCATTGACCACGTGGGATGGTTTAATGCCATTTGGGGGGTGATTGCATGAAAGTCTGTGCTGGGATGCTTAAAAAAGGGGCCCCCAGAAGCAGTTAAAAGAATATGATCCACCTCGGATTGATGATGACCTTGTAGACATTGAAAAATTGCACTATGCTCACTGTCTACAGGAAGAATTGCCACGCCTTGTGATTGGGCTGTTGCCATGACATATTCACCAGCCATAACGAGTGTTTCTTTATTGGCTAATGCAATATCTTTTTTATGATGAATTGCATGAACTGTTGGCAAAAGGCCGGCTGCACCAACAATAGCTGAAACAACCATATCAATGGATTCATCAGACACTATCTCACAATACCCTTTTTCACCATACACAATGTCTGTTTTGGATGAAATCATTGAAGATAGGTCATCTGCACATTTTTTATCATACACTGCAACTTTTTGGGGCGAAAATTCCTGGATTTGTTCAGCAAGGCGTTTGATATTATGTCCTGCACCAAGCGCTTCAATGCAAAACTGATCTGGAAATTGTTTAACAATTTGAAGTGTATTTTGTCCAATTGAGCCAGTAGAACCTAAAATTGCAAGATGTTTCATACAAAATATTCCTTGATATAAAAAACAACAGGCCCAATAAATAATAAGCCGTCAATACGATCTAAAATTCCGCCATGACCTGGAAAAATTGAGCCAGAATCTTTTATGCCAGATGAGCGTTTTAACATGGATTCAAAAAGATCACCCAGTGGCCCCACACTCCCAATAAAAAAAGTCATATATAAACTAACAGGCCATGTCAGGGTGGGAATAAACAATAATTTACAAATAAGAACAATCATAAAGCAAGCAAAATATCCACCTAATAAGCCCTCCAGGGTTTTGCCTGGGCTGATGGCTGGAATTAACTTGTTTTTGCCCCATTGCTTGCCAACAAAATATGCACCCGTATCACATGCAATAATAAATGCAAACGTCATATATAACCACATGGCACCATTATTTCCAATGCGAATACGAATTAAAAAACTCATTAATATTGAAACATAAATAATGCCAAATGTTTGTTTACAAATAGATAAGGGGAGTTGCTTATCCTTTTCATAAAAATACAACGAAAAAAGCGATGCAATCAGACAATTTAAAAACAATAGGGCTGGAATAAAATGAATTCGATTTGTATAGGATAATATGATAATATATGCCCCAATGGCTAAGCCCAGAAGTCGAATAGGATGAAAAAACTCTAACTCTTTTAACATAATTTCGTAATATTCATGTAATGCAATTAATGTCGCAATAACAGCCAGTGTTGTTAACGCCATTGAGGATTGAATGATTAAAATTAAAATGGGTACGGCAACAACTGCTGTGATCCATCGTCTTTTTAGCTCAGTCATAATCGTTATCCTTTTTAGTTACAATTTTATTGAATTCAATTCAAACCACTTTTATGTAGAGATTCTTTGAAAACGTGGTAAAACTTATCATAATCAGAAAGACCTTTTCGTAATGCTTTATCAATTTCTTTTAATTGACTTCGACTAACTGTCATATTCACACTATTATGATACGCATTCATTGCATCAAACGTTCTAAATTGATCTGTAATTAATGCGACAAATATTCTTCGACGAATAGCCATAGGCAATTTTTGGATGTATGACAGAATATCATTTTCCTCAAATTTTTTTCCTTCATATCGTTCATCTAAGATGATCAAATTAAATAAACGAAACCGCATTTTCGTTAATGCATCTCGAATAGAGATGGCCTCTGTCACATGATAACCTAACGAACGAATCGCTTTATGAATAATTTCTCGATGTGTTGGAATATGTTCACATATAAGAGCGGTTTGGACGCCTTCTTCAATGATGTCATCTAAAGACGATTCAGCATCTGTTTCAGATACCGGCGTTGTATTGGAAGCATTATCCTTTGCGTTAATAGGAATTGGTTTTTTGCATTTTGGACAGGTTATAGTAATGGTTTTGTCTTTTGGGACTTTTTCATCAGACATTTTAAACTGTGCATTACAATGCTGACAAATAATTTTCATAGATTTATCCTGATTCTTTCTATTTTTTTTAACATTGGTGTGTTTGTCATGAACGTTTGATTATTCAGTTTTTCATGCATTTAACAACCGACTGTTAATGATACAACATATGAATTTAATGATTAAAATTCATTTTCAATATGTTGTTCAAATGATCGAAGGGTTTTACGTAAAAAGCGTCTTGCGTCTAAAATAGCAATAATAGTTTCTGCATCTGGGGTTTCAGTTTCTTCTGCTGGCAATTCGATTTCAATTAATTTTAAAGCACGCAATTTCATTAAGACATCTTTAATATCTTTTTCTAATTCTTCCATTTTAATTTTTTTAGTCAATTTTTCTTGATGCATGGCCGCTCGGCCTTTAACTTTGATATTGGTATGATCATCACTGCGATCAAATGAGTCATCGCCTTTTGTGGCTAACAAATGAAGATAAGAGCTAAACCCTAAAAATGGATTATCAAGTAATCGGGCTTTAAAGGTGTTTTTTTCAGTTGTATTTAAGCGTTGAACAATCTTTCGAGTGAGGTCTTTAATCACAGGATGAGAATCTTTCACAAGATTTTTAAGGGTTGGGCGATCGATTTTTTCAAGTTCGCATATTTCTTTTGCTTTGGCGGTAAATGGTCGTTGTGTGCCTGTAATGGTTTCCAACTCTCCAAACATATCGCCCTCTTTTAGGGTTTCAACCAGTGCATTATGATCCTGTTCGTATTTAAATAATTCAATAATCCCTTTCGTAATTCGATAAGCGCAATTCCCTGTTTCACCTTCTTTATAAATAGTTTCCCCAACATGATAGGTTTTTTTCATGAGATATATATCCCCACCGCCAGCAGGACCAGCACTCCCCACAGCAGGAGAGGCTTTGCCAAGTGCAATAAAATGATCTGCAATTTTTTCTTTATGTTTCAATGTAACATGTTCTTTTTGATACGTTTTTACTGATTCAGCTAATCCTTCAATGAGTGTTTTAACAATGGGCAAACTTTCTTTATAAACCACTTTCAGTGTTCCCCGATCAATTTTCACCAGATTACTAAATTCAATTGCCTCAGCACCATATGTTCGTCGACCACCTTTAATGATTTCAATTTCACCAAATATTTGTCCAGGTTTAAGGGTCGAGGTAATTTCCTTTTTATCATTAATGGTACAGAATGTTTGAACAGCGCCACGTTTAATTAAATATGCAAATTCAGGTTTATCATTTTCTTTAAAAATAACATCCCCTTTATAGTAGGATACAGTATTTTGGTCGATATTTTTATCTTTAGCCATCAGTCCTCTCCTTATTTCTTATTCTAAAATATTTCATATTAACAATTGCCGGTAAGCATAACATTAATCTTAAAAATTGCAATCGACAGCTTCAAATTTCCGATAACACCTTGTTATCTATAAAAATGCCTCAATGAATGAATTCACGAAAAATGTGAATTCATTCATTGAATCATTTTTATAGATAACAAGGTGTTATCGGACATTTAAAGCTGTCGATTGCAATTTTTGGGTTAATAAAAAAATTGACGATATATAAATTTTAAGCTAAATATTTTATTTTTAACATAAGTTATCCCGTTTTGAGTTGAGCCTTAATAAAAGTTTTAACTTAAAATGAGTAATAGTTCAACGAATATATCACATATTTATTTAACCTTTTTATCAATAACACAAAAATGATGCAATGAATATTAAGCTTGTTGAAGAAATCGCATTAAAGATGTATCCCTCCACAGAACAAATCACATTAGATGGATGGTTACTTCGATTATATAAACAAAATAGTCATCAATCCAATACTATTAATCCATTGTATTCTGGTCGAATGGATATATTTACAAAAATTCGTGAATGTGAGTCTATTTTTACAAATCGCGGATTTCAATTTGTCTATCGTTTAACACCCTTTTCACAACCTTCCATTGATGACATCCTGGACAAATTGGGGTATACCAGGTTTGATGAATCACGCATGCTTTATTTAGATTTAAAAAAATCAATACCGGTCAAATCAAATACAAGCAACATTCAACTCACTGATCCAGAAAAATGGATGGATGTTTTTCAAATTATTACCGATTATTCAGACACACAGAAACAAGTCTATTATGATGTTATCCATTCTATCGCACACCCCAAATGCTTTATGATCAACAAACAACCAGATGGTTATGCATCCTGTGGATTAGGTATACTTGTCAATAATATATTTGGTATTTTTTCAATCAATACACAAACACAATTTCAAAATAAAGGCTTTGCCACAGAATTAATCATTCATATGCTAGATTGGGCGCAATCAAACAATGCATCAAATGTATGTTTACATGTTAAAGCCACAAACCTTCGAGCGCTGTATTTATATCAAAATATAGGCTTTTACGAAGCCTATTCTTTCTGGTATCGTAGCAGACCCAATGCAATGCTAACGTTTAGTG
>Ga0272440_1004348_pt1 | contig 10150 bp, 3 predicted proteins | sample SSMMMBAug17_FD_192440 | JGI IMG/M metagenome (GOLD analysis project Ga0272440, IMG submission 192440) | Marine sediment archaeal communities from Little Sippewissett salt marsh, Falmouth, MA, United States - SSM-MMB-Aug17 | ecosystem: Environmental > Aquatic > Marine > Wetlands > Sediment ... | reverse complement strand
CCTTTAGTTCATTCATTCAAAAAATCGAAAATGATGTTTTCAAAAATGCAAAAATGTGCCATAATTCTGTCTCAAAGTATCGAATTTTTTGTGCATGAATTTAGCTATTAATTGGCTGACTTTGAGAATGCGTTGAGCCAAAACGCCGTGCATACAAGCAATCGGTCTTATTTTTGCTGTTTCGGAAAAACAAAAATCTTATAGATTATGCCTAACAATATTTATAAGTAATAACATTAAAATGTTAGAGTAACTTTTAAATTGCCCGAAGGGCATTATGTTCCCAATGCTAAAGAGATTGGATTAAGTATCAAATTTTCATGTATGTATCCATTTCATTACAAATTTACATTTTTATTAGTGTTAAAATATTTGGCACAGAGTGATTCAGTTTATATATGGCGTGTTATCTGAGAAAGCCTACCTTCGAGTGAAGAGAATTTTTGATTGATTTTTAACAAATTGGGCGCTTTTTAGTTACAAAGTCACTTCACCCGAAGGTAGGTTTTCTCAGATAACACGCCATATGCATCTTTAATATGCTAAGATTGAAGAACCATCGTAAAATTAGCTTTTAGTCGGTATTATTTGAAAATGTCAATTTATCGGATTGCATAATTTAATTTAGGCCAAAGAATTAATCTAAATGTTCACATTTGGACAGACTTACCGACAAAGCAAATGGAATTGGTAGATACACTTTGGGATTACTTTGCATAGAAATTATGATATTCTATTGACGATTTATTGATAATAGTGGCATATTAAAAAAATTAGTTTATAAAGGCATAATGTAAATTAGCAAAGTTTTTTTGGTTGAAAATTATATTTTCCAAAAAATCTTTAAAAAGGAATTCAATGGACTATTTAAAAGACATATTGAAACCAATGCAAATAAAAGAATTTATAGAATTAATTAATAATTCTAAATGGATTTCAAACCTTGAAAAAGAAAGGTTTCTGGGTGAAACCCTCCCACATCCACAAGCCTGGCTGGTTCAAACAGCTTATGATGCGGTAAAGAACGAATGTGATTTTTATCAGAAATTAAAGCAGCACCGGCCTGATGTACATGATTACTTGGTTAAGTTTCAATATTGGCTTGATCGTGAAGATAAAACATACAACAATTTCCCAGGATTTGGGGACCAGTTTAGTGATGAAAATATCTTTGATTTTTTGAAACCAATACCAATAATTGATAATGAATTATCAGATAAATGGGAATTCCCTGTATCAGGTGCACATCCAATTCCAGATGATATTAAGATCCCCAACCATTCACATAATATTGATACTAAAAAATTTTTAGGGTTACTTTCTTCTTCTTGTAGTTTTACGAGTCAGGAAAAGGGAATAATAATAAATAATTTGCCTAACTTAAATCAGTTTCAGGTCAATGAGCTCATAAGATCACTGACAGAAGAACAGGAAATGATCAATGAAGTTGATAATAAATACATAAAAAAAAAGGATGAAATATCATTTCAAGAAAATAATAACCACAAAATTCAATTAGATTATATAACAGATTCCAAAATAGAAAAAACAACCCGGGTTGAGGGTGATAATACATCACATTCTAATCAGATAATTGATGATGATTGGGAATTTCATGTATCCGGTCCAAATCCAATTCCAGAAAATATAAAAATACCAGGACACTCACATATTATAGATGAAAAAGAATTTTTACATTTACTTAGTATTAGTTTTTCTTTGACAGGTAAGGAAAAGTTGAAAATAATAGAAAATTTACCCAATTTAAGCACGTTTCAAGTCAATGAATTAATAAAAATACTTAGAAAAGAACAAAAACAATTCGACCAACTTAGAATTAAACATGAAAAAGAAAAAGATGAAATTTCATTCCAAAGAAAAAAGAATCAACAAATCGACTCAGATTATAAGACAAATTCCAAAATAGAAAGAATCGCCCCAATTAAGGGAGATAAGTATCTTCATGAGAACATAATTGATGATGATTGGGAATTTCCTATCTCAGGTCCATATCCAATTCCAGAAAATATTAAAATTCCTGAACACGAACATAATATTGATGAAAAAGAGTTTTTACATTTACTTTCCAATAGTGTTTCTTTTACAAGCAAAGAAAAGGGAAAAATAATCGATAACTTACCCAACTTAAGCACGTTTCAAATCAATGAAATGATAAGAATACTTAGAGAAGAAGAAAAAAAGTTTGAAGAACTTAATATAAAACATGAAAAACAACTAATAGCATTTGATAAAAGAAGTGCAATAAATAAGGGATATGTCATATCACCCCCAAAAGAGAAAGGGCTTATTAGTGATGATTGGGAATTTCCTATCTCAGGTCCATATCCAATTCCAGAAAATGTTGAAATACCTGAACACTCACATAATATAGATGAAAAAGAATTTTTAAATTTACTTTCTATCAGTGTTTCTTTAACAAGCAAGGAAAAGGGAGAAATATTAAATAATTTATCCAAATTAAGCAAGTTTCAAGTTAATGAATTAATAAAGATACTTAGAAGAGAACAACAACAATTCGATCAACTTAGAATTAATGCAGAAAAAGAAAAAGAAAAAGAACGAACAGAAAGAAGAGAAAGAACAAACAGGATAAATAAGATAAAAGAGATTTTGAAAAAAAACTGGGATAATAAAGATGAATATATTCATCTTATTGAAATATTTCTCAAAATTGAAAATCAATTTCAACGTTATCTTTTTACTGACGTTATTCAAACCATAAAAGAGTCACTTTCTGTTCATTCAAATCTCTTTTATTTTTATGAATATTATTTTCAAGCTTTGAAAATAAATGATGAATTGAAATTTGAAACCATTCACACTGTTCTACAGGATAATTTTGATACCATACCTGAAGACTTATATGAACTCCTTGTTCTTTTGTATGACTTTGAAGAACTCTATTTTAAAGATGAGCGGATTTTTTTGAATAAATTGGAAGACTATTCTCCGTCCATTGAATATGCTTTTATCAAGCCATATTTGAGAAGTAAATTTCAATTATATTATGGAAAAACTGACGATTCCCTGAATCAAGCTGAGAAGTTTATTACAGAAGCTATAATTGCTGCAGCAAATCTGAGTATCGAAATATTATTGTATTTATACCATTTTAAAATAAAAATTTTTATGGCTCAAAAAAATTTTAAAGAAATATCTGTAATTTTGAACATATTATTCCAAAATGAAGATGTCATCCCTGCATATTATCGTTACGCTGAATTAATGGGATATTATCTTGATGACTCTGATATAGGTATATATGAAAAAAATTCTAAACATGCACTGGACTGTTTTATACAGTATTATATACAAACACATAATTTAAAAAATTTAGCAGATTTTTTTCCTGATCAAAATATTTATGAATCCTTATCGGACAATCAGGAATCTGAAAAATTATGGAACAAAATCCTTGAACTTGACCCAATACTTCATCAATTGGGCTTTGTTAATGATGAGGAGAAAGCTTTAGAAGAAAAGTTGAACCTGTTAATTGATAAAGGAGAATATAGACAGGCACAACAACTTATTGAATCTGTATTAAAAGTAAATCAATGGAGTATCCATGAATATAGCTGTATTAATAAATATTTTATTTTGTTAAATAAACAAGACCGTTTGAATGAATTATACGAACCATATAAAACCAGGTATCAAAAAAATCCAACATTTCATAATACATTCTGTTATTTAGAATTTTTGAGTCATATGAAATATAAGTATAGATATGAAAATAAAGATCTGGCAATATTTTTTACTGATAAATATTACTTTCTTCCGATCAGTCATTTGCTTTTTTTTGAGATTGAACATAATCGTTTTATTAAAAACACTCTTTCAAACAATGCAGAAAAAAAATTGGCTATTGCCTTATCTTGTGGCATATCTACAAATATTTTTTATTTATATTCAGAGTACTACAGATGGAAACACAGCAACCTGATATCCAATATCTTCAGCTTGATCGATGCCATGATGTTTGGGGGCATCTTTACTAACAACATTATTGGTACTTATATTGAAAGTTGGAAAAAATATTCCATTGCGTTTGCTTTGATCAGTTTGCATAGAAATTCTTATGATGGAGGTATCTATAACTGCCTCGCCCTTTCTCTTACCAGAACTAAGGGACTTCAACAATTGATCGCTGGTTTACTTATAGTAAAAGCTCAGAATGTTAATCATTCATGGCATAATACAACTTTTTTTACTAACAAAGTAAGTGAATTTAATAATGTCATGAAAGACGGACATTTTTTTCTATCATCCATTCTATATTTCGCAATGATGGCTGTTGAAGTAGATCCCCATAAAACATGGAATAGTTATATATATATTCTTCTCGTATCAAAATTACTAGAAAGATCTGACTATTATCTTCCTGCTATTTATACTGCTATTGATTATGACTGTCCTCAAATTAAATCTTCTGATCGTGAAGAATCAAAAAAAATGGCCGATCAATTTCTTACAAATCGTTCAGAATTAATGGATTTTTCTCATGCTGTGTTTATGGCTGTTGCGTTATTGGAAAACACAACATACTGGATTGAAGAAAAAAACATACCTGATATTGAGGCGATCGCGTTTGATGCTTTATATCAGGCAGAAAATATACTGAATACGAAACAGATTTCCCAATATTTTTTGGGGGAACACGCTCACGAAGTATTTCTTATGCAAACAGCAAGGGATGAATACCTCTTCTATCGCTATCCGGAAAAGAGCTATATTCAAAAATATCAGGTTAAGCTTGAGCAGCTTCGAAAACTTTTTAAGACATATCCGCAATTTCAATCAAAAGATGATATTGTTACAATTTCCCATGAAAAAATAATTCGTGGATTTATCGCGCGCCTGGATTCTGGTAGAGTGGAATCTGCCCCTTCAACCACTCTTGAGCAAGTCCACACTCAAACTCTTGATATTTTGGAAAAATTTATTGTTCTAAGAAATGTCTATTTGGAAAATATTGGAGAAATAAGGGATTGGCAAGATTCAATGCGCCAGAGTATTGTGATAAAAATTTTACAGAAACTGGATCCGATACTTATTAGCTGGAATAAAACGGATCAACTACGATTTAAAAATGAAATCAATACGTTTTTCAAAACAAAAGGCAATGCCTCCTTATATGAAAAGCAATTTTTAGAAGATTTATTGAAAAACAATGCAACAGATTATAACATCAATAAGATAATGTTAACTATTCAAAATATAATTAATAATTATATTGAGTTATTCAATAAGAATGAAGAACAGATCAATAAGCTGGAACGTAAAATTAATACAGAGCAGATTCAAGCCTGTCTGGATATTTTTCAAGTAGTTAAAGATAAACATGTCATGCACCATTCCAATATGTTCGAAAGTTTCAGGAAAAGAATCCGACATGGATGGCTCATTGCCAGCCTGAAAGACGGTTTTGCTCGACATGATTTGTATATGGATGGTGATGAAAAAGATATTGCTCCGAATATAGATACTTTGTTGAACAATATTAATGAAGATAGAGCCAAAGCAGAAATTGAATCAGAGCTGGTTGATCTGAAGCAAACTTTTAACAGAATTGCTCAAAAATTGGATAAGGATATTCTTTATTTAAAAGATGATGAACACCCTCAGGGACTTTTGGACTATTCAGACAATCATTTCAAAATGAAAGATAACATAGCTGTTTTTTTCAAACAGGAAGATCTTTCAAAACAAAACATTGAAAAATTCATTCGATTTTGTTGTAAACAACTGGATATACAAACTCAAAAATGTTTTGAATCTATAAAAAAATACATGGATCAGTCTGTATATAATCCTTTGAATGAAAAGTTGAAATCAATTGCAAAAAAATTAGAAAAGAATAAACACGCTATTTCGCGAGACGATATGGACAGCTTAATGGGCAGGATAGATAATGCCTCGATACATTTTCACGAAAACATTGAAAAATATAAAACCTGGTTTGGTTTTTATCGTTTAGCGATACGAGATTTTACCCTATCAGAGGCTATTGAAGCAGCGGAAAAGATAGTGTGGGACATAAATTTGACCCAAGTTAAGGAGAAAAACATTTCAAAAGCCAGTACACATTATAGCAATGCGGTTGAACATACATATTTTTTGGGTGAAAACTTCAATGATATATTGGAAATATTCAAAATTTTATTTCAAAATGTGGTGTATCATTCTAAAACACCTGACAATGACAATTCCAATAAGATTGATATAAAAATTGAAGTTGATATGATTGCTAACGACGATAACAATAAAAAATTCATGGTTGTTTTTACTTCACGTTATGATGATGCATATGTTGATACAGCACATTTGATGGAGATGGTCTGTAATGATGAAAGAAAACAACAAGCAATGTCTAAATCACATGGAACCGGATTGGCTACAATTGCAGATATCCTGATAAACCGACTAAAAGGTGCCCGAGGAAATATTATAGACATCCGGTTCAATAAGCAGGAAAATCAATTTCAGGTGATTTTTGAAATATTCTTAACAAAGTCAGGTAAACCTTCTGAGTTAAGCCGTGAAGAGACCCTTCAAACCATTTCTGTTGAAGATTTAGCAGCTGAAGCGATGAAATTTAAAGACTTGAAAATTCTTATCGTTGAAGACCAATCTTCAAAGTTTCAGGCAATAAGACATTACGTTGATAGTATCCTGAGTGGTTGTCATATTTCGCATACCTGGGATGTTGAGACGACCTGTCGACTGCTTTTAAGTCCTGAATTAAAATTTGATTTAATCATATTAGACATGACACTTCCACTAGATCCATCTTTTGATTCTGATCTGAAATCCCTTGCCGGTTTGATTGTGCTCAAGGTGATGTCTATACATAACATCAAAACTCCTGTTGTGATAGTAACCCAGTACAGTAATTGGGCTGCTGAAGCTGCCAGAACCAACAGAGTATTTATTGAAAAAACAAATCTTTACTGTAGTAATGCATACAAGGAATGTTACAAAGGTGTTATTCGTTTCAGTCATACAGAAACTTCATGGCAGAAACAATTACGAGAAATCATATACAGCCTACAAGAAATGGCTGCAACATACTCTGAAAAGGGCGATTATGCCAAAGCCATTGAATTTTATGAAAACGAGCTAAAAACGAACCCGAAAGATACAAAGCTTCTTTTAATATTGGCAGATGCACAAAGGCAGGCTGAAAATTTTCTTGAGGCTGTTAAAGCATATGAAAACATTTTGGAGATTTCCCCAAATAATCCGGATGCTATTTCAGGAATGGCTTTGACTTACGCGGAAATGGGCGACAGCGACAGCTCGGACAACTACTTCAATAAATATAAAGCCATTAGCGATAGTGAATCAGATTCATTGAAGGAGCGGATACTTAACGCTAAACTTAAAACAATTAACCATAGAAGGCAGCAGCTTTATCGCAGTGAGATGATGGCTACACTCGGTCAAATGGCAGCTGGCATGTCCCATGAACTTCGAACTCCTTTACAAAGAATATTGACAAATGCACAGTTAACGATTCGTGAAAGCAGAAAAGGAAACCTTACGCATGAAGTCATTGAATCTAATATGCTTAATATTGAGGATGCGGTAAAAATGATGTCTGAGCAAATAAATCATATACGTACTTTGGCAAAAGATGATCATATGAAAACAGAAGCAGTAGATGTGAATTCAGTAATATCTAATGCCTTTGAATTTTTTCGTCAGCAATTACAAAATTATCAAATCAATATTCGACTGGATTTATATAAAAACATGCCGAAAATTAATGCAAATCCCTCAAGGTTGGAACAGATTTTTATTAATTTAATACAAAACGCACGAGATGCTTTGATACCTGTTAAAGGCCGCAAAAAAGAAATTCTGGTAAGAACACTTGTTATGAGAGGTGATAAGCCTGCTGTTCAGATACATTTTGAAGATAATGGTATTGGCATTGTAAAAAATTTAGTAGACAAAATTTTTGAGCCTTTCTTTTCAACTAAAAAAACCGGAAAAGGTATGGGATTAGGTCTTTCTATCATACAGGATATTGTTTCTGAATTAAGTGGAGAGATAAAACTGTACAGAGAATCTTCTGTTGGTCTATCATTTATCATAATTATCCCCATTAAAGAGATGGAGACATAGAAAATGAAAAAATTTCAAATACTGATCGTTGAAGATGACAAACCTTTGCTAAATATATTTCAACAATCTATTGAGAAAGATGGCTACGAGGCAGATATTGCAGAAAATGGCAAAATTGCTATGTCTATGTGGAGGAAAAAAAATTATGACTTACTGCTCGTGGATTTGAGAATGCCAGAAATGAATGGTATTGAACTTATCAAGTCTATAAAAACCGAGGCTCCACTAACTCAAGTAATTATCATCAGTGGTCAGGGTAACGATTTCGATTTAGTGAATGCCATTAACAAACATGTATATAAATTCCTTACCAAACCTGTTGACCTGGATAAATTACTACTGACCATTCAAAAAGCACTTGAAGAACGAGACTTGGTTCTACAAGCTTTGGAAGAAATGACCGAAAGATATCCTGATAAACCAATACTTATTGTTGGTAAAGAGAAATATACACCCCACCGGTTATATGATGAAGTTCGTCGAATGACATCTCTTGGCAAACAATTTCATGAAAATTTGAAAAAAAGCATGATTGATTTGAATGTACCTGAGGATGATATTTCAGAGGATGAACTATTAGGCATGACAACTGTTGTCGATTAAAAAAGTGAAGGAGAGTTGAGTGATGAGTAAAGCTCGTGTTTTTATATGCCATGGTGATGAGGATAAGAATACAGTTGAAACTATATATGAAAAGCTCAAAGAAGAAGGATATACCCCGTGGATGGCAGCCAGGGATATTTTTCCAGGTGAAAAAAAGGAAAGTGTCATTCAAGAAGCCATTAAAAAAAGCGATTTTTTTTTACTTTTATTATCCAACAAGTCAATAAAACAAAAGGGACATATCATAAAAGAAATAAAAATGGGCTGGGATATATCAAAGGAACAACTTCAATCAGATATTTTTATGATTCCAGTCATGCTTGAAAAAATCGAAAATAATAAAATTCAAGATGAAGTTCAAGGAATTCAATGGGTCAATTATTATGAACCAAATGGAATAGAATTATTACAGAAAGCTTTTCAGGAAGGAATGAAACGAAAATCAAGAACAAGTTCTAATGGACAGAGAAGAGTATTTTTAGTCGCCCCTCAACAGCATGATGACATAGTTTCTTCATTCACTATTCAATGGGCAAGGCAGATAAATGATGCTATTGGAGATTTAAAAGATATCATATTGATTTCCGTTCTTGGCTCTGAAGCGGTCAAAGATCGGGTTATTGAATTGTTAACAAAAGATCAGGACAATCCTGGAATATTTATATATATAAATCATGGAGAACGAAATAGATTGTTAGGTTCAGATGGGGGGACTATTATTGATAGCGATAATGTCGATCTTTTAAAAAATAAATTCGTGTTTGCCATTGCCTGTAAATCTTGTGCAGGATTGGGCTTTACTGCCTATGAAAAAGGAGCTGTCGGATATTTCGGATTTAACAATGATTTTCAAATAATTCCCACAGCACAGACTATTTTTGGTCGATGTTTTTTGGATGGACTCATGGCAATAGTAAAAGAAAATCGAAGTCCATTTGAAGCCAGGATGCACATAGGACTTAGGATAAATGAGATTATTAATCAATTTCAAAAGCTGCCTCGTAGAGATAAAACCTACCGTCAAAATTTAATTATTGCTGCTCTCAGACACAACCTGGATTCAATGATTTTATGGGGAGATCCTAACTGGAGAATAACGTATTAAAAAAAATTTATATAAATCAATCATATTCCGTTTGCAAATTTTGGGGAAGGCCGTGGAGTTCAAAAACCAATCGAAAAAAATGGCCGAAATGATGTGTCCTTTCGGCAAGCTGCAATTCATTTCAGATTAAACGTAGAGGTGATCCTCAGGGGATTGATACCATTGCTTCTGTTATTGTGACTGCTCCCGATGGCATATCCTATACTTTATTTGACGATGGAAAAAATGAAGGTGATCAAGCAAATGATGGATTATATGGATTATGGGTAGGTGACGTTTCAGCACCAT
>Ga0272440_1004347_pt1 | contig 10151 bp, 7 predicted proteins | sample SSMMMBAug17_FD_192440 | JGI IMG/M metagenome (GOLD analysis project Ga0272440, IMG submission 192440) | Marine sediment archaeal communities from Little Sippewissett salt marsh, Falmouth, MA, United States - SSM-MMB-Aug17 | ecosystem: Environmental > Aquatic > Marine > Wetlands > Sediment ... | reverse complement strand
GAAAGGGCGACATATACCAGCCCAGGGCAGCGCCCTGGGTAAATGTTTTACTTAGATTGTTTTAGCCCTGAAAGGGCGTCACATTATTTGCTTGATCTTATGTATCGCCCTTTCAGGGCTAAAACAACCTGAACACTACATTACCCAGGGCGTTGCCCTGGGCTGGTATATGTCGCCCTTTCAGGGCTAAGAATAGTCTCCCCAAAATCTTATACAATCAAATTTTTATAGTTACCTACTCATTCCCCCATTTGTTGGATACGCCCGCTTTAACCCCATGCGGGTGTGGATTTGCCGAAATTAAAATTATTCTATGTTTATATCATTCTACCCATTCTTCATCGCCACCATCCCCTGAAGATCATCCAGACAATCCCGCAATTGTTTCACCTGCTCCGAAACCAAAGACGCCGTGCTGGATGTCTCCTCCGCAGCGCCTGAATTTTTCTGAATATCCTTATCAATCTGCACCAGCGCATCATTGATTTGTCCAATACCGGTGGCCTGTTCTCTGGATGCATTTGAAATTTCAGAAATCAATTGTTCCACTTTGGTCGTGCTTTCCTGAACTTTTGCAAAAAGTTCATTGGTGCTGGAGACCAAGTCTGATCCCTGATGAATCTGCTTGACTGTACTCTCAATCTCGCTGGAAGTATTTCTTGCTGCTTCGGCTGAACGCAGCGCCAGATTTCGAACCTCTTCGGCAACCACAGCAAAGCCCGCTCCGGCTTCCCCTGCGCGGGCGGCTTCAACCGCTGCGTTCAATGCCAGAAGGTTGGTTTGAAATGCAATTTCATCAATTGTCTTGACGATTTTGGATGTTTCCTCACTGGCTTTGGTCATGCTGTCCATGGATTCAATGACTTGATTCATGGACTTGTCCACCTGATCAATTGTTCCATTGGCAGTTTTCATGTAGTTATCTGCTTCTGCTGCATTGTCTGCATTTTGGCCTGTCATGCTTTTTAATTCTTCAACAGATGCGCTGGTTTGTTCAACAGATGCCACCTGCGATGATGTTGAATCTGAAAACTGGGTGGCAATTTCGGCGGACTTTGTTGATGCTGTTTCCAGGTCATCTGAAAGGTCTGACAGCGTGTTGATCAAATTTTGAATGGGTCCCACTGATGATCGGATAAAAAATTCTGACAGAACCAGGGCAGTAATAAAGCCCAAAATACAGATGACCCAAATGGTCATTTCAGCATTTTTTTGGAGTTTCAGAGATGTTGCAACCCGCTTTTCTTTTTGCGGGTCAATGAAAGTTTCCATTGTATGTTCCAGACGTTCAAAAATATTCTGTAATTTATTATGCAAGTCAAGTTGCATGGTTTTCTTTTTGCTCATTTCTGCATGGAATTGTTCACCAACAGTTTTAAATTTTAGAAAATAGTTATCAATTTGATCTGCAGCCTTTTCCATTGCTGACTCTCCAGAAAGTGTTGTTCGCCATTCTGCAAGACCAGATTGTGCAAGGCGATATGTTTGAAGATAATGTTTCCAGGAGGGATTATCCCTTTGGGATGCGTAATCATGTGCGCTGATTTGGAGTTTCAGGGCGTTGGCAATTATGCCTTCGTTCATGACCATGTCGATTTGTCCCCATTTGACGATCTCGGGGATATCTTTTGAACTTTCGGCTTTTTCCTTGGCCGGGTCAATGACATTGATCATTGTTTTCTCAAGAAAATCCAGTGTATTGGTGACAACTTCATCCCATTTTTGTCTAATCTCCTTACATTTTTTGCCTGATTGTTCATTTTCTTGAATTTTTTGTTGAAATGTCTGAACATCTTTTTCCAGAGAATCGACAACTGTCATTAGTTCCGGATAACTCGCCACCAGGGTTTTCCATCCAGCGAGTCCTTCTTCAAGATCTTTAAAGACCTGAGCTATGTCCTCAGGTTTAGATCGTGAACATTTTTTAAACTGTCGTTCCATAGCCGCGGCCAGTTTTAAAAAATTTTGCGTGATGCCTTCATTCATGATCATATCTATATGTGACCACTCTGCATATGTTGAAATTTGTACTCGCATGGAGTGTATGCCATTCCAGCCAATAACACCGATGGTCATGGCGATTGCGATGCCGATTCCAAAACCGATTCTGATTTTTTTGCCTAGTTTGATGTTTTGTAACATTTTGAATTCCTTTTGTTTTTGTCCAATTTAAGATCATTTATTGAAATGGGGATGTTATTTTTTGAGAATTCCTAAGCGATCATAAATTTTTGGGTAGATCGTAGTCAAATTATAAAATTTTTTGGGGAAGATGATTTCTTAGCCCTGAAGGGGCGTAACATACCAGCCCAGGGCAACGCCCTGGGTTAAAGATTTATCAGAATCTTAGCCCTGAAAGGGCGACACATAACATAGATGTGCCGCCCTTTCAGGGCTAAGAAAACCTTTATGTGCCATTACCCAGGGCGTTGCCCTGGGCTGGTATGTTCCGCCCTTTCAGGGCTAAAAAATCAGTCTCCCAAAACATGTTTCTCGTCCCCACGCACAAGCGCGCAAAGCGTGGGAACGAGCGTAAAATTTTGACCCCGCGTAAGGGCAGACACAAGGTCTGCCCCTACATTCGACCGAAAAATCGGAGCGTTATTTCTGCTTTGCACTCGTTCACACGCTCTGGCACGGATCTGGGTTTTTCGGAAAAATTTAAATTTTCAATGATATTTATTATCTCTCCAAACTCTCATCCATCACAATCGAAAAACAAACCCCTTCCCCATTACTCAAATTCTCTACCTTAACTGTTCCCCCCAAAACATTTGCCACCATTTTGCAAAATGCCAATCCCAAGCCATGCCCGCGATATTTCCGATTGGCCCGCATGTTTAATTGGACCCCAGCCTCAAAAATACTCTCAAAATGTTCTTCTGGAATCTGTATGCCATAATTAATGACTTTAAAACCATAACCCGTCTCACCATGACCAAATAGCTTGAACTCGATATTACGTCCCCTTTCATTATGATAAACCGCATTGGTGATAAAATTTACAGCCACACGCTTGAGTAATACAATATCGGTTGTTACCGGTCGGTTATCTCGACAGGTTGTTTTCATGCGTTGACTTTCAGATGCGACCAGTGGGGAAATCTCCTGAACAATGGATTTGGCCAGATCTTTTAATTCAATGGTTTCTGGATTGATCTGCAAGGATTGTCCGGAAATCACTGAGTTCATATCTTGCAGCATTTTTCTAACCCGATCCAAGGCCAAAGTTGATGAACGAATCAAGCGGGCATGGGTTTCGTTTTTGGGATCAAAACGACCGATACTGATTCGTGACATCAATCGTTCGATCACTGCCAATGGTGCATCCAGGTCATGAATAATCATACGAACCAAAAGGGTTGTATCGTCATTTGTTATTGTTGAATCTGACATAATCAAACCTTTATAACTTCAGAGGGTTAAGTACCATAATGACTTTACCCTGGGATGTAATTGTGGCACCCATAAATTCTGAAAACTTTCCAAGGGGGCCTTCGATGGTCTTGATGACATATTCTTCTTCTCGATAAAAGCGATCCACAGCCAGGGCACTTTTTTGTCCCAAAACATCCAGGATAACCATTGAGCGAAGACCATCATCTGATGCCTGACTTTCTGAGGGCAGCATCAATATTCTGGATAATTCTTTGACTGGCAATATCTGATTTCTCACCAGCACCATTTGATCTCCCCGGTGGGTATGAAATCGGTCATTGTGAATTTTAATGGTTTCAGACACATATTCCAAAGGGATATAGTATTGCTCCCCATTCACCTCAACATTTAAGCCATTACTGACCGCAAGGGTCAGGGGAAGACGCAGGCTGACAGTGGTCATTTGTCCAGGGGTTGTTTTGAGATGAATGGTGCCACTGATGGCCTCAATTTCTTTTCGCACCACATCCATGCCCACACCACGTCCGGAAATATCAGTTACTTTTTTGGCTGAGGAAAACCCGGGGGTAAAAATCAGTTGACGAATTTGTTCATCGGTCATTTTGTCCAGGGCTTCCATGGTGATCAGACCGCGTCTGGCTGCAATGGCACCAATTTTAGCGGCATCAATGCCCTGACCATCATCTTTAACATCAATAAAAACATTGCTGCCTTCATTGTAGGCATGCAGAGTCAGGTTGGCCTGTGGCGGTTTACCGGCTTTTTTTCGTTCATCCGGTGACTCAATGCCATGATCTACTGCATTTCGAATCAGATGAACCAGCGGCGTGCCAATGGCCTCGATAATTTTTTTATCCAGTTCAGTATCCTGACCTTTTAGGTGAAGTTTGACTTCTTTGCCGGTATCTCTGGCCAAGTCTCGTACCAGACGTGGAAATCGATTGAATACATGGTTGACCGGTGTCATGCGAACAGCCATGATGGATGTTTGCAGCTCATCGCCTATGCGACCAATGACACTGGCAGAATCTTTGACCTTTGCCCCAATATCCGGTCGATTGTCCTCAATTGCTATATTTCTGGCCAACAACATGAGGCCATTTTTATGCACCACCAACTCACCAATGAGATTCATCAGGTGATCCAAACGCTCCTGGGGCACCTTAATCATGGCAGTCTGAATATCAGAGCCCGATTTTTTCTGAAGCAGATCATCACCCGGCTGTTGCCCGGGTGGTGATGCTTTTTGTTGTTGGGATATTGCTGATGTTTTTTCGGTCACCACATTGCCAATGGAAGCGGGCACGCTGGCTAAAACCGCCATGCCTTGGGCCACCATTTCCTGATTCCAGTTCTGTGTCATTTTTTCAAGGGCATCAATGGCTGAATCAGCAATTTCCTGGAGTTGATCCAATTTTGCAACTGTAGTGGTCTTTACAAGGGTTTTCAGACCGCGTTTCATCTTTTTGGCGGCTTTTTGTCGGGTATTGGCATCGGACAATTCCTTGATGCCGGCTTCCATGATTTCCATGATCTGCTTGAGAGTTTTAATGAGCGCAGTGTCTTTATGGATATTGGATGTCTTTGCCTGGCTTTCATCTGAAGATGATAATTTGCTTTCTTCATTTTGTGTCAATGCCTGGAGGGCATTGAACAGGGAAGACATATCTTTTCCAGTGTGGTCTCCATTGTAAAAGGCATTGATCATCCATTTCACAGAGTCACACACTTGAAACATCAACTCCATTTCTTGGGGAGACAGACCTTTTTTTTGGTCTCTGCGCAATTGCACAATACTTTCTGCCGAATGGGTTAACAGTTTTATTTTATTAACTATATGTCTGCCGCGCAAACTATTGTCCTTGATGACTGAAACAATCAGGCCGGAATTGCCTTTTAAGGAATGAAATGCACGCAAGAGGACATCGATGTTTTCCTGCATGTTGTCTGGATTATTTTCAATATCCAACAAGGCATCTTCTGAACTTTTGATATAGTCCTGGCCCTCAACAATATAATCTTGCACCATTTGCGGCGTAAAACCGATAATCTGGACATCTTCAGCGCTCATGGGTGTATCCAGACTCAATTCATTGGGCGCTGGTGGTGCTTGGGTTTCTGGTGTTTCTGCTTGTGGGACGTTATGGGGTTCAGGTGGTTTGGCGTTGATTTCATCATCCAGCCATTGGGAAATATCTGCCTGAGTATCATCTTGCTCAGAAAGATCAATGATTTGGTCTTCTCCAGAAAAATTGGCCACTGCTGTTTGAATACGATTGATCAGGTCGCTTGCATGGGATGATGCTGCCAGCAGGCAGTCAATTTGTTCGGCTGTGGGAGAACTTTCCTGGTTGACCATGCGGTTGACCAGTTGAATGATTTTTTCAATCAGACGCTTCACTGGCTCAATATGATGATTTTCAGAATATTTCAGCACCACATCAAGGTCAGCAATCAATTTATTACATGCATCAGAAGTATTTTCCAATTCTTCCAATGCCAGAATGTCATCCTGAATACTTTCCAATGGTTGGCCGGCGGTGTTGGCAAACATTGAAAGCGATTCAACGCTTCCTTGATTGAGCTGTAGTTGATAATCTTTGCTCATGGGCGATCTCCTGAAAATAAGGTTATTCTTATTTCGGACAAAATAAACAGACTGTCTGCATCAGCATGTTATCCCAGCAAAAGCCGAATATTTTCAATCAACTCTTCTGGTTCAGTTGGCTTGACAATATAAACATTGGCTCCAGCATCAAACCCGCGTTGTTTGTCTTTGGCCTCATCCTCAGTGGAGACAATGACAATGGGAAGATCCTCAAATTGATCATCCTCCCGGATACGTTCCACAAATGTGTAACCATCCATCACCGGCATATTGATATCAGTGACCACCATATCAATTTTGTCTATTTGATAGAGCTTTTCCAGGGCATCAGCGCCATCGACCGCAGATATGGTCTCAAAGCCCTCGCTCTTCAAAATATAGGAATGAAAGTTACGCGCCATCTCAGAGTCATCGACAATCAATACATTTATTTGCATAATTGCTCCTGAAAATAAAATTTTTTCTGAAAATCCAGATTACTCTGGTTTTTGGTAAACAATATAGCCGCCCTTGCGTCGAATTTTGAACGCGGACGATATTCGTGTCATGGATTCTGAATGTCCCAGGTAAATATAACCGCCCGGGTTGAGAATATCGTAAAAACGAGACACAACCTCTTTTCTGGAATCATTATCAAAATAAATCAATACATTTCTGCAAAAAATGAAATCCACATTGGTAATTCTTTTTAATCCAGATCGATCCATAAGATTTAAAATTTGAAAATCACACATTTTTTTCAGCGCAGGCCTGACAGAATAGCGACCTTCTGAATAAGAATCAAACCAACGTTGCAAATATTCCTGTGGAACATCTTTGATGGCGCGGGCTTCGTAAACGCCATTTTTGGCAATATTGAGTACGCGGGTGTTAATATCTGTGGCCAGAACATCCACGAGCCAATCCTGTTCATTTTCCAGCATTTCCTTGATAATAATGGCCAATGTATAGGGTTCTTCACCGGTTGAACATCCTGCTGACCACATGCGCAATTTGGTACTCCCCAGATCTTGTTTTCGTTCACATATTTCAGGCAGACAATGTTCAGCAAAGGTGGCCAATTGGTCAAATTCTCTAAAAAAATAGGTTTCATTGGTTGTTAAAATATTCAAAAAGGCTTGAAGCTCAGTTTGTTGCGGATCTCTGAACTGAAGTTCACGAATGTAGTCATCGGTGGTTTCCAGTCCCAGAGTTGTCACGCGCTTTTCAATGCGTTTTTGAACGAAATACAGCTTTCGATCTTCAAAGAACAAACCGGTTTTTCGATAAATAAAGTCTCGAATGCGCTGGTATTCTTGTTTGGTTATGTTCATGATTTTTCCCATCTGTTTTGACAAGGGGGAATTCCCTTAATAGCACTCATCTTGCCCAACCTGATCTTCTGGGCCACCATATCTTTCCAGATACTCTCTTGCCGCCATTTGCTCTGATTCATCACCACTGCAAGCAAGTCGACGCGCTTCATCAAGGGCATTTTCTTTCAGGCCCATGAGAATGGCACGTGTTAAATCCCAGATTCGATTGGGATTGGATTGCTTGGCGCGCGCATCCCTGAGGGTTTGAATCAAACGATCTGATAAAACCACATCTTCATACCGATTTAATATACCGGTGGCAGCAGTTGCCACCTGCTGAAGAATCATATTGCCTTTTTCTTCAACAAATTTTTCAAGTAATTTCAGATGATCCGGCGTACCAAAAATCCCCAGATATCTCACAAAGGAAAAGACGATCATGGGATTTTGTTCAGTTGCCAATCGTTCAATAATTGCTTTGCTGTTGGGGGAATGATTCATGGTTGCCAGGGATTCCAGGCAGGTACATTGAATCATTAAATTGGTTTCTTTTTCCAGTTGTGTTTCAATTGCCGGTGCAGCGGTTCGTATGCCCATGTTGCCCAGGGATTCCACTGCTGCCTGACGAACAACTGTTGATGGATCGCTGAGACATGTCTCAACAATCTGCACAGCTTCTCTGGATGAATGTTCCACCAGAGTGTCCAAAACAAACTTTCGAATATCTTTATCCGGGTCCTGAGCCAGACGAGACATGGTGGATAGAAAATCTGCATCAGCCTGACGTAGTATTTCGATGGTTGCATTGCGAATAAATGGCTCGTCAGACTTAAACATTCGCTCCACCTGATAAATGTCTGTTCTGGGAAAGGCAACATGCTTAAGTAACAAAAATACTTTTTCTTTGACTGAATCATCAGTACTGGCTTCCAGAATATTTATCAGACATTCAGAAAGGTTGTTGAAATCGATTTCGCGTAAGGCTTCGATGGCCTCAAGCTGCACCGCAGGGTCGTCCTGGCAAATGTTTGCGATACAGGTTTTGATTTCCATAGTTTTTCTCCATTTTTTCTGATTATACCGGAAATTTTTTTCCGCATTTAGGGAGAAACTGTTTTTTAAGCCCTGAAAGGGCGTAACATACCAGCCCAGGGCAACGCCCTGGGTTATAGTTTGATTCAGGATTCTAGACCTGAAAGGGCGGTACATGTTTGCCTGAGGTATCGTCCTTTCAGGGCTAAAATCATTTTATATGTCATTACCCAGGGCGTTGCCCTGGGCTGGTATGTTCGCCGCCCTTTCAGGGCTAAGAAACCAGATTCACTAAATGATTTATAATCAGCATTTCTTATTGTTTTTTGAAACAATACAAGCAGGGCAAACACTAAGATTTGACCCTACGTTTCGCAATACTAAGGAATTCTCAAAAAATAACGTACCCATTTCTATCGAATCATAATTACATGCAAGATCGTGTAGAGACGTAGCATGCTACGTCTCTACGGCTCGTAAACCTCAATACGAATATTTAAAATGGGGAACTAATTTTTCGAAAGTTCCTAAACTATATTTTATTCAACATTGTATTCGCAATATTCCAACTGGGTTGAACAAACTCCGCCCCGCCTCTTTCTACAGCTTCCCCGGGCATTCCCCAGACAATAGCGCTTTCCTTACTCTCAGCAATGGTTAGTCCCCCCGCTTTGCGGATATCGACCATACTATTGGCCCCATCATCCCCCATACCGGTCATTATAATTCCCACAGTATCTGCGCCATAAACGCCCAATACCGATTGCATCATGATATCAACCGAAGGAATAAATAAATGATCCGGCCGCATCGGTGTGCGAAGAACGACTTCGCCAGATCGCTTTTTTACAACATTCAAATGATATCCACCGCGTCCCAGATAAATAACCCCTGGTTCGACTGCCATTCCACTTCTTGCCTCAACACATCGCATGGGACAATTTTTATCCAGACGTTGTGCAAAGGTTGCGGTAAAATTATTGGGCATGTGCTGCACCAAAAAAACAGATGCATTCAAAGTTTTGGGAAACTTGGGAAGCACATCAAAAATGGTCTTGGGACCGCCGGTAGAAATTCCAATTGCAATGGCCCTGAATCGTGATTTTTGTGGAGTCTTTTCTTTTTTGGTTGAAACAAGTGGTTTTGCGCGCGTTGAAGATACTCTGGGTCGCGTTTCTTTGATTCGACCGCTGGCTTCACCTTTTAAACGACGCATAATTCCACTGCTGACAGCTTCGCTGATTTTACGTTCCAATTGTTTTGCAACGCTATCCATATTGGATGTAACAGTACCTTCAGGTTTTCCCACACAATCAAATGCACCAATTTCCAATGCCTTGATTGTCGTTTCCGCACCTTCCTGGGTCAGAGATGAAACCATAATGATGGGCGCAATGTCTTTCCGAATCAGTTTTTTCAGGGCAGTCAGGCCATCCATACGCGGCATATTGATATCCAGCGTGATAACATCGGGCTTGAATTGTTCCGCTTTTTCGATGACATCCATGCCATCGCGGGCAGTTGAAACCACATCAATGTGACCGGTGCCCTCCAATAACTTGCGTATGGTTCTTCTCATCAGGGCCGAATCGTCGGCTATTAGGACTCTTGTTTTATTTTTCATGATTACGTTTTTTTGGTTTATTTGCTTGTTTGTTGGTTTTAGTTATTATTCCGGCAAATTCATGTCCGCGTTGGGCTAAAGCCCATAGCCGTCAGGCTAAGAGCAAACAGTTCAATTTCAACGGCTCAAGTTCCCCCCTTGAGGGGGGTTAGGGGGGTGTTCGTACGAGGCAGAATCACGAACACCCCCCTAA
>Ga0272440_1004346_pt1 | contig 10154 bp, 9 predicted proteins | sample SSMMMBAug17_FD_192440 | JGI IMG/M metagenome (GOLD analysis project Ga0272440, IMG submission 192440) | Marine sediment archaeal communities from Little Sippewissett salt marsh, Falmouth, MA, United States - SSM-MMB-Aug17 | ecosystem: Environmental > Aquatic > Marine > Wetlands > Sediment ... | reverse complement strand
GAGGGCGCTTTAGCGTCCTTTTTCCATTCAGCGTTGGGCTTTAGCCCTACGCTGTTCTTGGATTTGCCGAAATTCATCATTTTTCAATGTTTCTCTCTAAAAAGTCCGACTTTTTGGGAATGCGCCCGTATTCCTTAGGAAATCTCTGAAAATAAGTTCCTCATTTAATAATTAATTGTTTATTTTGTTTTTGAACCAGGATTACTGAAGAAGATGAATAAGATGAATTTAATTCATCTTATTCATCTTCTTCAGTAATCCTGGTTCAAAAACAAAAATGAAAAGTTTGGTACGCATATGCTTGATTTTAAATTGTTGAACAGTCAAGCATTTTTAAATGGGGAAATTATTATCAGATCATTCCTTAGTAAAATTTATGTATCGAAAAAACATAAATTTTATAGAATCAACCTGATAAATATCTCATCAGTCGTAAGCGCTTTTTATTAATTATGACATCTTGGCACGATTGATTGGAGTAATCCAATGTTTTTTGTCTTTAAAAATGGAAAAACCATTCCGAAAATTTTCTTATGGATATTCTTATATTCCTGGAGTTTGATTTTTGGATGTGCCACACAGGAAGGTACAAAACATCTGCATTCCCCAAAAAAAATGATACAATTCAGTGAAAAACAATACCGAATTTTTGATGCGACTGGCAAAAAGGCTTCTTTGAAAAGTATTATATATCAAATTGGCCTTGTTCATGTCGTTTTTTTGGGTGAAATGCACAATGATCCTGTTGCACATTATCTTCAGGATGTCATTTTGCGCAAATCAACAGAGCGTTACTGGAACAACGCGTATGCCTCAAAAAGACGACAAATAGTTTTATCAATGGAAATGTTTGAACGTGATGTTCAAATGATATTGGATGAATATTTGTTGAATATTATTGATGAAAAGCATTTTTTGTCATGTGCGCGTCCCTGGCGAAATTATTATCAGGATTATCATCCATTGGTCAAATATGCCCGAAAGAATAGCCTGAAAGTACTGGCCGCCAATGCACCCCGAAGATATGTACATCGTGTCGCAAAGCAGGGTAATGAGGCCTTGAATGATTTGTCAGCCATTGCAAGAACCTGGATTGCGCCTTTACCGATTAAACCGCCATCTGAAAAAATGAAACAAAATTTTCGCACGATTCAAACGAAAGGCGGGATGATGATATCGCCACATGAAGATATTTTTGACAAATCATATTTATTAGAAGCTCAAAACTTGTGGGATGCCACAATGGCCTATAGTATCAATGAAGAACTATCCAGTACACATGGCGCGCTGATCCTTCATTTGAATGGATTTTTTCACACGCTGTCAGGTTCCGGCATACCCGATCATTTGCGCCATTATCGTCCTGATGTACGAATGATGGTGATCAATATTGTCAGAGATGATAGTTTTCCTGAATTCAATTTTCAGCTAAAAAATAGCGGTGATTATATTATTTTAACAGATCCAGATATCAGGAGATAAATTATGCCAGTTTATGAACTTGACAATTGGCGACCAGAAATCCATGACACTGTTTATATTGCCCCCGGTGCAATGGTTATTGGGCAGGTTCGCATCATGAAAAATGCATCCATATGGTTTAATACTGTGGTTCGTGGGGATACTGATTTAATAACAATTGGTGAAGAAACCAACATTCAGGATTTGTCAGTCTGTCATGCAGATCCGGGAAGACCGCTGACAATTGGCAATAAGGTCACTATTGGCCATCGCTGTGTGGTTCATGGGTGCACAATTGAAAATGATTGTCTTATCGGCATGGGCGCCATTGTCATGAATGGTGCAATGATTGGACGAGGGTCGATTATTGCGGCAGGTTCAGTTGTTTTGGAAAATTCGCAAATTCCGCCATTGTCACTGGTGACTGGTGTGCCCGGAAAAATTAAAAAGACTTTTGAAAATGATATTATTGCGTTGAATCATCTGCCTGCTGATGTTTATACTGCGCGTGCACAGGATTATTTGTCTAAATTTAGAGAGTGCCCCTTTGGATTGTTTATTTAATCCCTTGAAATTCTTCCATAGTTGCACAACCTTCATGGTGAATATCAGTGCGTGACAGTGTTTTTACAATAGTCAGTATAATAATATGGATATCTATTGCAAAAGATCTATTATCGACATACCAGATATCAAGTTCAAATTTTTTTTCCCAGGAAATGGCATTTCGTCCATGAACCTGAGCCCATCCGGTAATCCCTGATTTTACATTGTGACGTCGCATTTGTTCGGGAGAGTATCGGCTTAAATAAGTCATTAACAATGGCCGGGGACCAACAATACTCATTTCTCCTTTTAGCACATTAAAAAATTCTGGCAATTCATCCAATGATGTTTTACGAAGTATTTGGCCCAAAGCTGTGATTCGGTCTTTGTCAGGAAGAACATTTCCCTGATCATCAGTTGCATTTCGCATGGTTCGAAATTTTATCATATTAAATGGATTTCCATGCAGTCCAGGTCGCATTTGACGAAAAAAAATTCCCCTGCCCATATTGAGTCGAATCAATATGGCAACAAGTAGCATAACAGGTGCTAAAAAAGTTATCATTCCAACAGAAAAAACAATATCAAAGCATCGTTTACAAAAATTATATACTGGCATATGTTTTCTCCACCCATCTGATCCAACGTTTTGCTAAAATGTCGCGATCAAATTGAGTCTCAGCCAGTTTTCTGCTGTTTTGTCCCATTTTTTTCAAACGCGCTGGTTGATCTACCAATGCCAAAAGCGCTCTGGCAAAGGCATCGGGATCATCAGGCAAAACAGCACATCCACACTGATATTCATTGATCAAATCAGAAAGCCATCCCGGATAATTCGTAATTACCGGCAAACCACATGCAATGTAATCAAAAAATTTATTGGGGGATGTGCCATAATAAAAGGCTGGGACATTTGCTAAAATCATTAAACCGATATCAGCCTGTTTTAGTTTTTGTATTAATCGGGTTTTGGGAATGGGATCGAGAAATATGCAATTATCCAAATTTTGGTCAAGGGCGCGTTTTTGAAGATCGGGTTTTAGTTTGCCATCACCAATAAACATCAAGCAGATATCATCACGCCCCATGTTTTTTAACACAACCGCAACATCCAGAACAGCATCCAGGCCATTGGCAATTCCATGGGCACCGGCAAATACAGCTGTAAATTTTTCTGGATGAAGGTTATAGGTTTTAATTGGGCCGGTAAACTTTATATCGCATCCATTGGGAACCATCGTAATTTTTTCACTGGCAATTCCCTGTTTTTGGATTCCTCGAACAATTCCAGGGGATAGCCCAATACAGCTTGCAGCACTATGATATGAAAGCCATTCCAGAACATGCATGGCAAAAAGAATCCAGGGATTCTTGATAACCCCCATTTTTTTGGGAAGTTCGGGCCATAGATCGCGCACCTCAAATACAAAAGGTTTTCTCCGCAACATGGTTGCAACAATTCCAGGGATTCCTGCAGTGAGAGGTGTCGATGTTGCAAAGACCAGATCATATGAATGTTTAAGTGCCCATACGATACTTTTTATTGCAAATCGAAAAAATGTAATGCTTCGCTTAAAAAAGCTGTCTTTATTGGAGTATGGCAGATGAAATTCAACAACATGGATACCATCAACCATTCCCATGCGTTGACCCTTTACAAATGGGCCATCCAGACCGGTATGGCCCATTTCTGTACTCCCACAAATCATTGTAACTTGATGATTATTTTGTATCAACCGGCGCGCCAATTCATATGATCGTGTGCCAGTAGCGCCTTGTGGTGTTGAAAAATATTGATGATAATATAAAATATGCATATTGAGGTAGCTTTCCTGAGCGTACCAGAATTAAAATCCATGTTTTTCCATAATTTTATCCAGCATACCTTCTTCTCTTAATTTTTTCAACCCCTCATTAAATGCTTTTAATTTTGTCTGATAATCCTTTGCTTGTTTTGAGAAAGCAATGTACAAGGGCTTGACTTCCAAAGGCGGTTCCATAAATTCTAGATCTGATAAAAAATGTGGATACTTACGAACAATAATATGCTTGGCCACATACTTGTCTATAAAGATGAAATCAATCCGACCTTTGAACAGCTTTTTCAGATTGGTTTCATCACTGTTTGCCTCATCTTTCGTTAAAAAGGAGGCTTCATCAAACTCTTTTGTATTGATATAACCTCTCACAACCCCAAACCGATATTGCTTTAAAGCTTTTAAAGCCTCAGTCTGTTGCTTTTGTGGATCCACTGAAAACTTAATTTTATTGTCTTTCCGCTTGTATAGCCCCACCGGTCCACCAGGAAATGACTCTGAAAAAACAAAATCTTTCAAGCGACTTTCATCATAATATTCGGGAAACAATCCATCACGTTTACCTGTCTGAGCTGTTTTAACCGCGCGGGCCCAGGGTAAAAATCGGATATCAGCATCAATGCCAGAGCGTTTGAGAGCCTCAACGACAATTTCATGAACATACCCATTATTATCCATGTTTGGACCGATATAGGGTTCCCACTCAAGTGTTGCCAATGTAACTGTTTGACCTGCAAAAGTCGTTTGCGTAAAAATTAAACAAAACAAAATACCTAAAATCACTCTTTTCATCAGAACCTCCTTTAATTCTGTTGACAATCGTTTTTTACGAATGCCTTGTTATTTATGAGAGTCTAATATACTAGAATTATTTATAAGATCAAGTCTATTTTATATTTCAAGCTCTTTTTCGCCAGAATAGAATATTATTAACTGGACATGAATGCTATTCCAGTGTAACAAAGATTTAATATGATATATATCAAGAAATCGTTAGGGAAAATATTCGTGCGTTTCTGAAAAAAGCATCTTGTTCGCGAAAAGTGTTATCTGATACATGGAAATCTCTGAAAATAAGTTCCTCATTTATTAATTGTTCATTTTGTTTTTGAACCAGGATTACGCTGAAGAAGATGAATAAGATGAAATAAAACACTTTTAATTCATCTTATTCATCTTCTTCAGTGTAATCCTGGTTCAAAAACAAAAATGAAAAGTTTGGTACGCATATGCTTGATTTTAAATTGTTGAACAGTCACGCATTTTTAAATGGGGGAACTTATTTTCCGAGAATTCCATGAAGGATGCTAAATTTTCTTGCGTATCTTTTTTTAGATAATATTTTCCATTGCCATAAAGATCATTTTATGTTTCATTTGTGACTTGGTGAATTTATTTATCAATAATGAATTTATTTTCATTTTTCCTCGCTATGTTTTTTCATTTTCCATATATATTATAACTCAACTTTTATGTAATCCTGATAAAATTTGGAATGCATACAAAAGTAAAAAGAGGCCTTATGAATAATAAGAATATTACAATAATACTTGCTTTATTGATATTAATTGTTAATCCCTCACTTATATTTGCCGGCACAATTTCTCAGTTTACAATTCTGACAGAAGAATGGAAACCATATAATTTTAAAAAAGATGGCATTGTTCTAGGCATTTCAACTGATATGCTCGTTTTAATGCTCGAAAGAATTGGCACAACGCAGAATCGTAAAGATATCATGCTAGTGCCCTGGGCAAGAGCATACAATATGCTTCAAAACAATCCTGGCACAATTTTATTTACAACAACAAAGACCGAAGAAAGAGAGAACATGTTTAAATGGGTTGGGCCAATTTTTGAAATTGAGCTGAATCTCTATGCCCTAAAACAACGTAATCTCAAAATTAATTCAATTGAAGATATTAAAAAATATAGAATTGGAACGCAAAGAGATGATGTTGTTGAAAGCCTGTTGGTTAAAAAAACCGGCATGAATGTGACCGACTTTGAACGTGTTGCGTCAAGTCTTTTAAATGTAAAAAAACTTTATGCTGGAAGAATAGATCTTGTACCACAATGCAAAGAAACCACAATTATCAAATGCAAAGAAGCAGGGATTGATCCTGATAAATTTGAATCTGTTTACACCCTGGATACAAAAAGTAATTATTATGCATTTCATAAAGATACCCCTGATGAAGTTATATCCACATTTCAGGCCGCATTTGATGAATTGAAAGGTGAAGGTAAACTGGATGAAATTTTTCGTAAATACAAGAAATAGAGGGTATCCATATCATGCGAAAATCAATCATTATATTATTTTCGATTGGCTTTTCATTCTTTATGCAAACCGCCTGTTTGCATATATCTAAACCAGGAAAAATGAACATGCAAAAACTTTCTCAACAAATCATTGAAAAACAAACATTTGAAAAAGAAGCCCCCTTTTTAACCAGACACTTTTCCAGCTATTTGAATAATCAATGGATTGGCAATGCCATCTCATATGGATGTTACCGAAAAGGACAGGCGCCTGATGTCAGAGGGCCATCAAAAGAACAAATTTTAGAAGATCTAAATATTATCAAACAACACTGGCATCTCATTCGCATTTATGGTGCTGATGACGATGCCAGGCGCGTGCTTGATGTCATTCAATCCCAAAACCTGCCCATTAAGGTTTTACTTGGTGTATGGGTCGCCAATGAAGAAAAAACTGTCGGCCAAAAAGAATCTAATATAAAACAAGTACTTTGTGCCATAGACTTGGCGTATCAGTATGCAGACATTCTTGCTGGAATTAACGTTGGAAACGAAACACAGGTTTTTTGGTCGTTTCATAAAATGAAGCCTGAAAATTTAATTGGCTATATTCGGGCGGTCCGAAATAATACAACTCTTCCGGTTACAACCGCTGATGATTACAACTTTTGGAACAAACCTGAAAGTAAAATAATTGCCGATGAAATCGATTTTATTGTCACACACATCTATCCCTTATGGAATGGAAAAACACTTGATAATGCCATTGATTGGTTTGATTCGGTATACAAAGATATACAAAGTAAACATCCGGAAAAAACAATTGTCATTGGCGAAACTGGCTGGGCAACCAGGTACAATTCTAAAAAAACAGGCCCTGGTGAACAAGGCTCTTTAATTAAAGCCAGTGTCAACATTGCGGCACAAGAAAAATATTTGATCATGCACAACAATTGGGTCAACACAAACAAAGTGACCACATTTTTGTTTGAGGCCTTTGATGAACCCTGGAAAGGGGGTGTCAATTCGCCACCGGAGGAAATTGAAAAAAATTGGGGGGTTTTTTATGAAAACCGGCAACCAAAGGAATCTTTCAGCAGTTATTTAAAACAAATGAACAATCTTTAACACAAATAATTTATCAAATCGGAGGATTTTATATGGGACAAAAAGGCATATATCTAAACCTTGTTGGTGTTGATGTTCTCAACAAAGACAGAGAGCAACTTGTTACGTTATTCAAGCAAATCTTGAATAATGGTATTCATGGAATTGGATTTAGTGCGTATATTAATGATCAAAAACCAGGGGATCAGATATCTATCCAACAAATAGAAGAAAGAATGCGCATTATAAAACCCCATGTAAAATGGGTACGCAGCTTTTCATGTACTGAAGGCAATGAAGAAATTCCCAGAATTGCCCATGAAATGGGTATTAAAACAATGGTTGGCGCCTGGCTGGGAACTGATTCTGAAAAAAATGAAAAAGAAATTCAAAATATTATTAAAGTGGCAAAGGCAGGCTTTGCAGATATCGTTGCTGTTGGCAACGAAGTTTTGCTTAGAAAAGACATGTCTTTGGATGACTTAATTTCTCAAATCAACAGGGTGAAGAATGAAATACCAGATATCCCGGTGGGTTATGTTGATGCCTATTATGTATTTGATAAACACCCCGAATTGGTTAACGTTGTTGATATGCTTTTAATCAATTGCTATCCTTTTTGGGAAGGATGCAGCCTGGAATATTCCCCGCTTTATTTAAAAGGTATGTATTCAATTGCTGAAAAATGTGCAAAAGGGAAAAAAGTTATCATAAGTGAAACCGGATGGCCCAATAAAGGAACCTCTGTCTGGGGTGCGGTGCCATCATATGACGCTGCTTTAAAATACTTTATCAGCACCTGTAAATGGGCTGAAGAAGACGATATTGAAATTTTCTACTTTGCATCCTTTGATGAAGAATGGAAAATTGCGGCTGAGGGGGATGTCGGTGCATATTGGGGACTTTGGGATAAGGATCATCATCTAAAGTTTGATCATGGTTCTTATAACTATTTAAATGATAAGTAATTATGGAATGCTCGAAAAAATTCATCCTCAATTTTATCTTGATCGTAAAATATAAATAACATGTAGAAATGTAGCATACTATGTCTCTACGACACATTTACCGCAATACGAACAATATCAATAAATGGGGATGTTATTATCAGAGATTTCCAAAATATAGGAGATACACATGAAAAGCCTTATTTTATTCATTTTAATGATTGGCGGATTTGTTTTAACATCATGTGCGCCAAAGCAATCTTTCAAATCAAATGTTAACTATGCCTTAAAATCAACAATGGAAATTCTGGTTACTTCAGAACAAAATGACAAACTGGCCACAAAACCGAATGTTGAATTTCAACAAGGTAGGCCTTCTGGAACTACGATTCAGGTTAACCCCAACAATATCAAACAAACCATTGATGGAATTGGCTCTTCATTCACTGAATCAGCGGCATTTGTTCTGGCGCACCTGGATATCGATGAAAGAAAAAAAGTCATGAAAATGATTTATGGCCAGGAAGGGGCCAACTTTACATTGACCAGAACCCATATTGGTGCATGTGATTTCTGTGTCAAAGGCCGGTACTCTTATGATGATGTCAAAGGAGATACAACTCTTTCGCAGTTTAACATTTCACCTGATAAACAAGGTTTCAGTAAAGACGAATTCCCACAAATAGTGGATACATCATTTGATTTACTGCCCATGATCCAGGAAGCAATCGCTATTAAGAATAGTCAGGAAGATAAGGATCTTCGAATTATTGCCTCTGCATGGACTGCACCATCATGGATGAAAGATATTGATGACTGGTACATTAAAGGCTCTCCTGAAAATAACTGGTGCGGCACTGGTGGAAAGTTGAAACCAGAATATGAATCTGTTTTTGCAGATTATTTAATCAAGTATTTCAATGCTTACGCGAATGAAGGTGTAAATATATGGGGCCTGACACCAGTGAATGAACCCCATGGCAATAATGGTCAATGGGAAAGCATGCATTTTAGCCCGGCAACACAAAATGAATTTATTAAAAATCATTTGGGCCCTGTACTTCAGGCCAGCGGTCATGGCGACAAAAAACTGCTGATATATGATCAAAATAGAGATGGTATGGAACATTGGACAGACATGATTTTTCGCGATGAGGAAACATCACAATATGTTTATGGCATTGCTGTCCACTGGTATGAAAGCACAAATCGTGTTTTTGAAGAAGCATTCATTCGTGTGCATGAAAAATTTCCAGACTTTGCAATCATTCACACTGAGGGCTGCATTGATGATCTTGGCAAAGATGCACCTCAAGGAATTGAAGACCCTGTTCGGTTTAAAGAATCTGGATGGTTTAACAATGATTCGTTCTGGTGGAATGATAATGCCACAGATTGGGCATATACTGCTAACTGGCAGGGAGTCAATACAACAGAACATCCCATCTATACACCGGTTCATCGGTATGCAAGGAATATCATTGTGAGTTTAAACAACTGGATGAGAGGTTGGGTGGACTGGAATATTGTTCTGGATTCAAATGGCGGGCCCAATCATGTTGGAAATTTCTGCGGTGCGCCCATTATGATTGATGTCAAGACAAAACAGATTCACTATACGCCCATTTTTTATGTGTTGGCTCAAATCAGCAAAACAATTCGACCAGGTGACAAAGCTGTTCAAACCCTGAAATACCTTGATGAATCTGTGAAGGATGATGACTTGCATGCATGCGCGACAATTAACAGTGATAATGTATTGAGCGTACAGGTGTTAAATACGACCAAAAAACCAATTGAATACAAACTTCAAATTGGAACACAATTTGCGCCAGTAACGATCGTTCCCAATGCAGTACAGACCATACGTATTCAACTTTAATCTATAAAGATAACCATACTCGGTTATTTCAAAACGTAAATGTTAACAATAGACGATACAGACACACGGCGGTGCGACTCTAATCGAAAAAAGGGCAAACATAATTATGTCGCTGAAGTTTTAAGATTG
>Ga0272440_1004345_pt1 | contig 10156 bp, 10 predicted proteins | sample SSMMMBAug17_FD_192440 | JGI IMG/M metagenome (GOLD analysis project Ga0272440, IMG submission 192440) | Marine sediment archaeal communities from Little Sippewissett salt marsh, Falmouth, MA, United States - SSM-MMB-Aug17 | ecosystem: Environmental > Aquatic > Marine > Wetlands > Sediment ... | reverse complement strand
CTTTAGCGTCCTTTCTCAATTCAGCGTTGGGCTTTAGCCCTACGCTGTTCTTGGGGTTGCCGAAATCGTGCATTCCTTGTATGAAATTCACTTCCCCTAAACTGTACATACGCCCTTATTAAATGAAGAACTTATTTTTTGAGTTTTCCTTAATTATTACCCAGGGCGTTGCCCTAAACTGATATTTAACGCCCTTTCAGGGCTAAGAAAAATATCTGACTTTTTGGGAATGTGCCCTTTTTCGAGAGTATCTAAATGACAAAAGACCCAATTTGGAAAACAGCTACTGATAAAATAAAGGCCAGTGATGTATTAAACACCACTGAAAATAATCCCCATTTCCATGATCCAGATTCGCGAACAATACATACAACTGAAACAAAACAGGGTGCATAGAAAATGGTAAATATAATCAAGCTAAAGGCAGAAATGGGGCTCCATCCGGGTGTATTTTTCAAGATATTTGAAAGGGATGATGTTTCTTCAGGATCAATTTCACCCAGAGAATATGCTGTTCCAAGGGTAGAAACAACAACTTCTTTGGCTGCAAATCCACCGATTAAAGCAATATTGGTTCGCCAGTCAAATCCAGCCCACTTTGTGACTGACTCAAGAAAAACGCCAATACGACCCGCAATTGAATTTCTTAATGCGGTTTCAGTTTCCATTCTATCGACAGACATAAGCCTTGCTTTCAATTTTCGTGCATCTTCTGATAATTGACTTGTTTCTGAGGTTGTCTCAAGCTCTTGTATAATCGTTGCGGGGAAAGCACTTTTGGTTTCATTGCGTTTTTGTTCAAATCCGCTGGTCAGATCATCAGATAAGCCAGGAAATGTCATCATTGCCCAAAGAATAATTGAAATTCCAAGAATGACTGTTCCTGCTTTCTTGATGTATTGCCAGGTTCTTTCCCAGGTATGGATCATCAGGCCTTTAAAGGTGGGAAAGCGATACGGCGGTAACTCCATCACAAAGGGAGTGGCTTCGCCTCTAATAATTGTGACTCTTAACAATTTCGCAACAACAAGGGCGCCTCCCCAGGCAATTGCTGTGATAATCAACATCACAGTGGCTTCATTGTCTGAAAAAAAAGCTGCGACCAGAAGCGCAAAGACTGGCAGTTTTGCACCACAATTCATAAAAGGAACAGTCAGCAATGTTGCCATACGTTCAAGGGGAGATTTAAGTGTTCGGCTGGCCATGATCCCTGGCACTGCACATCCACCAGCAATGCCTCCGGAAACGATAAATGCCATGACAGAGTTTCCATGAAGACCAAATACTCTAAATACTCTATCTAGCATGTAGGCGACCCTTGCCAGGTATCCGGAATCTTCCAAAATCGAAATTGCAAAAAACATAAACATAATCAGCGGTACAAAGCCCAAAACACCACCCACACCATCGATGATCCCAGAGACAATTAATGATTTCATATGGCCATTTGGGAGTAAAGCGGATACAGTTTCATTGAGCCAGACAAAAAAACGCTCAAACCAACCGACCGGTATTTCACTATAAGTGAAAGTAAATTGATAAACGCTCATAATGACCGCAATCATTATCAGTGGTCCAACAAACCGATGGGTGACCACTTTATCAATTTTATCCGAAATAAACAGCCGGTCTTTGTCCGACACGTTGATTGTCAATACTTGCTTAATAATTGATTTAATATAACCATATCTATGATCGGCAATTTCAGCTTCCGGACAGGTATTCATGGTATCGTTCAAATGGTTTGAAACATCGGCAACAATTTTTTCAAGTTCTTGAGATATCTCTGGATTTTTTTGTTTGCCTAAATTGACAATTTGTTCATCATTTTCAAGATATTTTAATGCGATCCATCGACTTGGGTAAATATCAGTTAAAAATTTATTTGCTCGAATGGCCAATTCCATTGTCTGCAATGCATGATCTATATCACTGCCATAAGAAATCTTCGGATATTGATTCGTGGAAGTGTTCGCCACTGCTTCAGCAGCTTTCATCAATTCGTTCTTATTTTCACCCTTCCTGGCAATCGTAGGGATAATCGGAATATTTAACAAATTGGATAGTTTTTCAATATCAATAATAATACCGCGGTTTTGTGCAATATCCATCATATTTAGCGCCACACATACAGGGATTCCCAACTCAAGAAACTGAAGCGTCAAATATAAATTTCTTTCTATATTGGACGCATCAACAATGTTTATGATTACAGCAGGTTTTTCATTTACCAAAAAGTCCCTGGCAACAACTTCTTCTTGAGAATAAGCCGATAAAGAATAAGTTCCCGGAAGATCAACAATATGAATCTTGTTTCCATTATTGGTGTAAATCCCTTCTTTTTTTTCAACAGTGACACCCGGATAATTTCCAACATGCTGACGCGCTCCGGTTAATTCATTAAAAAGTGTTGTTTTTCCAGAATTCGGGTTACCAGCCATTGCAAATATGGTTTTCATATTAATCCACCTCCACATCAATAAAATCAGCTTCACTGTTTCTGAGGGTTAATGTATACCCCATCAGTCTTAAAGCAACCGGATCTTGTAAAGGGGCGCGTCCCTGAATTTTGATTTCAGTGCCTGGAACAATCCCCATATCTCGAATGCGCTTTCCCATTTCTCCACTGCTTCTGATTGATGATATTATTCCCGATTGATTGACTGACATTTGTCTCATATTTATCGTAGCCATCTTTTTATACCTCTCAATTAATTATATTATAGTCGATTAAAAAGGGAGATAGATCGAACAAACTATAAGTTTTTATATTAAAACATACAAATTAAACTAGATTAATGTTATGTATGCCAAACAAACTATTTTGTCAATATTTTTATAAGATTTTAAACTTTTTATTTGTTTGACATTAATGCGGTAGTTATATAATATAACAAGCTAAGTCTTACGATATAATTATAAGAAATCTATATAAATATTTGCATTAAAAAGGGGTGTATGTAAAGTAGATACGCCCTCTTCTTTAGTGCAATCATGGTTCAAAAAAAGAATGAAAAATGCTTCAAAATAATCAAGAGAATAATATTCATGTTCATGAAAAACAGCAGTTTAAGAAGCTGCTTATACAAGAGGGGATTGATCAAAAAGAAGATCGATTCAATATCTTCGAGGCATTTTTGGCCAATGAAGGGCATGTGACTGCTGAAGAATTTTCAGAATCTATCGTAAACTCAAATGAATATACTGTAAATAATGATTTAATCAAAGATACATTAGATCTGATGGTACATTTCGGCTTTGCTGAAATAAAAAAGTTTGATGATAATTTGATACGCTATGAACATCGTCACATGGACGATCATCATGACCATATGATCTGCACAAAATGCGGTCAGATCACAGAGTTCACAAATGAACTGTTGGAACAATTACAACGACAGATTTCTAATATTTATAATTTCCATATGCTTCGTCACAAGATGGAAATATATGGCATTTGTGAAACGTGCTTGAAAAGTCAGCCAGAATTAATATCACTCGCTACAGCAAAAGAGGGAAACCAGCTATTAATAAAAGGTTATGTCGGCGGTAGGAAAGCAAATATGCGCTTGATAAATATGGGTATACGAATTGGGGACCATATTCATGTACTTACGAACTCTGGACATGGACAAATGGTGATTTCACTCGGCCATACGCGCATGGTATTGGGTCGTGGGGTGGCTCAGAAAATATTGGTTGAAAGGATTTCTTTTTGAAAATAGATTTTCAATCGTCGGCAATAATTAGGCTTGACAAGCATAATGTTGTATGGGGAGGTGTTCCCAGATATTGGGAACTTGCCAAAAAGCAGCTCATATTTTCATACAGCGGAGTATAAATCAATGATTGTTGGTCGGTTGGAAAAAATTTTTAATTGACATACACACTCATCCAAATTATTGTTCTTTATTATAGACAGAAACGAATCTAATGTTTTTAATAAAGGACGTTAAATGAAAAGAACAAGAAAAGCAGTCCCCCCATATGCAGTGGTAAGATCCCTTAAAAAATTAGGATCAGATATCCATTCAGCACGTTTAAGAAGACGTATTCCTGCAGAACTTTTAGCAGAAAGAGCATTAATTAGCCGGTCAACTTTACACAAAATTGAAAAAGGAGATCCGGGGGTATCAATGGGAAATTATGCCGGCGTTTTGTTCGGTCTTGGCTTGGGAACGCCCTTTGCAGATATTGCTGATATTGTTAATGACCCACATGGACGTATACTTGACGAAGAAAATCTTCCTAAACGTATTCGCATTAAAAGGGATTAGCATGGAAAAATCAGTACGGGTATACTGCTCATTAAAAAATATAAATCATTTTGTCGGAAAATTATGGACGCATGCATCAAAAGGGAGACAAAGTGCAACGTTTGAATATAGTAACCATTGGATTTATGATGAGAATGCATTTGCCTTAGAACCTGCACTCCCTTTAGTAAAAGGAACATTTCAAACTGAACCCGGTTTATCTATGTTTCGTTCATTTGCAGACTCAGCACCTGATCGTTGGGGTAGAATGTTAATGCAAAGACGCGAACGTAAAGATGCAAACAATAAAGATCGCACACCCAGAACATTACTTGAATCAGATTATGTTCTGCAAGTCAATGATACTGCACGACAAGGCGCTTTAAGATTTTGCTACAATGAAGAAGAAAATTTTCTGAGTAGTGATGATAAAGACCCCATCCCCCCATTAATTCAATTGCAAAAATTATTATCCGCCTCAATTCGAATCCAAAAGAATACCGAAAATGATAATGACATTCATTTATTAATGTCTCCAGGTGCTTCGTTAGGAGGGGCAAGACCAAAAGCGAATATTATTGGTTCCAATAATGAACTGATGATTGCCAAATTTCCTTTTCATCTGGATGAATATGATATGCAAAAATGGGAAGCCGTTGCATTAATCCTTGCGAAGCAATCCGGAATAAATGTTCCGCCATTTCAAACCATGTCAGTAGATAACCAATCTGTATTATTGCTTTCTAGATTTGATAGAAAGAAAACTCACCGGATCCCTTTTGTATCCGCATTAACAATGCTGGGGGCGAATGATAATGAACAAAGAAGTTATCTTGAAATTGCCGACGTTATTAGAAGCGCCGGTGCTTCATCAAAAAAAGATCTAAAGGAGTTGTTTACGCGTATTATCTTTTCAATTCTGATTTCAAACGTAGACGATCACCTCAGGAATCATGGTTTTATAAGAAACCCAAATGGTTGGCGCTTGTCTCCAGTATATGACTTGAATCCAACCCCTGTAGATATAAAAGAAAGAATTCTGTCAACCTGTATTGATTTTGACAATCCAGTAGCATCTATTGACACTGCGCTAAGTGTCTGTGAATATTTTGACCTAAATATAACTCAGGCAAAAGAAACAACCCAACAAGTTGCAAGAATTGTAAAAAATTGGAGAAAAGTGGCATCAAGTAAAGGATTCAAGGGGAAAGAAATTGAAAGAATGTCATCTGCTTTTGAACATGAAGAATTAAGAAAATACCAAAACTTATAGACCTATGCGGAAACGAATATATCGTATTTATACCGAGATTACAGTAGTCGTTATCTCTTTTTTGGCAGATAAACAGTAAACGTCGTCCCCTTCCCTTTCTCACTTTTTACGTAAATATGTCCATTATGTTTATCCAGTAAATCCTTGCAAAGCAGTAATCCAAGGCCGGTTCCTTTTTCGCCAACAGTTCCTTCTGTCTGATGTTTTTCATCCATGCAAAATAATCGGTCAAGCTTGTGTGGGTCGATGCCACACCCGGTATCTGCGACACTAATGGCGATTTGGTTATCATGGTCAAGGGTTGAAATAGTGATCGTCCCATCCTTGTATGAAAACTTGATGGCATTTGAAATTAAATTCCGAAAAATGGTGGCGATCATATGAGAATCCGCCTCAAGATAATGTTCTGTTTCAAAATCTGTGGTTATTTGAATATTTTTTGATGTTGCATGATCGGTAAACAATTGAATGGCCTGAACAATGATGTATTCAAGCAAAACCTTTTGCGGTTTAAAAGGAATTACGCCCATTTGAATTCTGGACCATTCCAGAAAGTTTTCAAGGAGTTTATACTTTTTTTGAGTGGATTCACACATGTCAAGAATCAGGTCTTTGAGTTCCTCACGTGACCATTCATCAAAGGATTTTGAGACATACTGCGTAAAATTCATCAATGATCCAAATGCACCTTTCATGTCATGAGCAACAATTGAAAAAAATCGATTTTTTGATGCATTCAGCTCTGCTAATTTTATTTTTTGTTCCTGGATTGTTAAATGCGTTGCAATGCGGGCCGATACCTCGGTACGTTGGAAAGGTTTGGTGATATAATCAACAGCCCCCAATTCAAAGCCTTTGAGCTTTGATTCAATATCGGTAAGGGCAGTCATGAAAATAACCGGTATGTCTTTGGTGTCAGGCATTTTTTTGAGATGCTCGCAGGTTTCAAAACCATTCATACCAGGCATCATAATATCCAGCAAAATAAGGTCAGGCTTTGAACTGACTGCAAGTTTGATTGCATTTGGACCATCGCGGGTAATCAAAATGCGATAATTGATTTTTTGAAGATATGACAGCAATAGTTCAATATTGCCTGGACTATCATCAACCACCAAAATTGTGCCGCGCGTATTCTTTGAATCATTCATGTTTTACTCTATTTATCCGGAAAATCTGTTCGGACAGGAACCACGTTTTCCATCTTTGCCCATCCTCTTTTGCCTTTTGCGAACTGAATCAGGCGCCAGTTTCCCTCATGTCTTTCACATCCAACAATACTGCCTGCATGAAGCTCGAACAATGCGGTTTCATTTTCATCAGGTCCAGCGCGAACAATGATTTTTGGGGAAACAATGACACCCCGATTATCAGAATAAATGTCGTACCACTTGACAGAAAAAGAAACAAGGGAAATTGTCCACAATATACTCAAGCCCACAAATGTATAATAGGACCATTCCGAGCGATGAAATCGCCTGATAATCAAAATGCCCCAAAACCCCAGATGACAAATCATCATAAACCAGAACAATTCCGAAAGACTGAATCGTTTCAACGTCGTGATTAGTGGTAAGGCCGCTCTCTTTTCCGACTGGTCTTCAATCTGATTTCTCACATGCTGCAAATTGAACAATAAATCCGGATCATCCGGAATGTACTGCATGGCGCGTTCATAGTAAAGAATCGCCTGGCCAATCTGGTTGAGACGATAATAGCAGTTGCCAATATTAAAATACAGGCTGCCGGTGGGTTCGCCGCTTTGAATCACCACTTTATACTGGTCGATAGCGGTTTGATAATCACCACTGGCATAGGCGGCATTGGCTTTTACAAAGGCATTCAATCGATCGCCATTTTCAGCAAATGAATGAGAGTAAATGCCTGTTGCGAAAAAACAAACCCATATCATGATCATCCATTGATTTTTCATGATTTAATTCCTTTATCCAGTTTTTTGGCCATTTCACGAATGGTTTGAATCAGCGTCGTCATATCCTCCTCGGTCCGACCGGTATAAACTGCCGCTTCCATATTGCTCAGCATGGATCGTGTTTCCTGTGCCAAGGCCTCATCCACACCGGAATCCATTAGAATTTTCAGAATTTCATCCGGTGAAAGCGCACCGCCAGTTCGCTGCAACCGGATGCTTAAAAACTGATGAAACAACTTGAGCATTTCCGCATTATCCAGACGTTCCTGCTGCCTTGTCAATGCCTTGTTGAGTTGTTGGAGGGCTTTTTTGGCATTCATTTTTTCAATTTTCAACCGGGTTTTTCTGTAAAACACGCCTACAATAATCAGATAAATAAAGGGGGGAAATGCAAACATCAGCAAACGATGCATATCGGACAGTTTGTAATATGAACTGACTGCCAGGGCATCTGAATGATCATGAACCGGCAAGATATCTCGCTGAAAAAAGGTCACTTCCTTTTTCACCTGTGGCAAGGACTGGTCTGTTCCAATAGATGGGGCTTCAGGTTCAGGCTTGTCTCCTGGCGTAACAGTCATCTGAATTGTTTGGGTAGAGATGGTTTTATATTGCCTTTGCTTTGGGCTGAAATAACTGAGTTTAAATGGACCAATTGTATAGTTTCCTTCCCTCTGTGGGACCAGTGCCCATTTCATGCTTTTTTTTCCACTAAATCCATCAGATGTCTCTTTGATTGATATCTCAGGCTTGTCAGCATACACTTTAATATGATCCATTTCCGGCATCGTAATGTCTGGCATTAACTGAACATTGCCTTTTCCGCTAATTTGCACACTAAGTGTCGTTGATTCACCGGATTTCACCTTTTTGGGGTCCAGGTTCGCTTGAATCGTAAATTCTCCCACCAGGCCGGTAAAATCAGATGGCTGATTTTTATCTGGCAGGTGAGAAATTTTTAATTCAACAGCTTGCGATTGCGTGGAGTATGGGCGTGCCGAGGTAAAAAAGCCATCAAATACAGAAAAACGATTTCTGGATTGTTGTTTTTGAAGGATTTGCATTTTCATCACAGTGGGCGCAATCTTGAACACACCTGTTTTTTCAGTGGTCAGTGCATGACGAATTTCAATCACTTTATATTGCTTGCCTTTCACATTTGAGTTGTATTCACGCGGTTTGCTAACCTGTTTGAGCAAAAAGCCATCGCCCTCCGGTAAAACAATTCCCAGATCTCGCACAGCAACACTGTAATAAAATTTGACTGTATAAAATATTGTTTGTCCCACAAATGCATTTTTATCAGAAACAGAAACAGTCACAAATACAGGTTGATGCGATTGCTGGGCGGCATCGGCTGATTGCTTTTTCACTGTGATAGAAACGGTATTGCTTTGATAATTTTTTCCATTGATTGCAACATAAGCCGGTCCAATGGTAAACTTTCCAACCCGCTTTGGATACAGGTAATATGTCTGATCAATACTGGATGACACCTGTCCATTCACCATGCTAAAATTCGATGATGTCCCACCGGATTCAACTCGAAAATTCTGCAAGCCCCCCACTTTTGGATTGATCGCAGACTGTGTGCCTTGAAGCTTGATTGTCATTTTGATGGTGTCCGACTGTGTGACTTCAGTTCGGTCAATGTGGAGACTGACACCAATGGAAGCCTCAAGTGCAGACACAAAAATAAACATGAGTGCAAAGCATGTATATACAGAATATTGATATTTCATATTTATGGGGTCGCTATTGTTTCTCATAGAATTTCCTTTTTCTATCAATATTTTTCCTATGTTCTTTTTTCGGATGCCAAGTTTTGGGCGCATTAATAATTAGAAGTTTTGTGAATATATTTTAATACCTCAACGATGGTTATTTCGCTGCTCTCAATAACCGCATCATTATAATGTTTATGGTGTGGAAATGTCGCAATGTTTTTATGGTGTGGGGCATTATCCCATCTGCATACCAAACGATTGTTTTCGTCTTGCCAATGAAATGAATAGCTTCTTTCTGTTGAGTCAAAATACTCTCGTGCAAACAAAACAGAGTTGTCAGTAAAATTTATTTTCAGTTTATAGTAGAAGCCATCTGTCCATCGCCGATAATCAGTAACTTGATACTCTTTAATATGATCTGATTTATCAAGCAATCTCAAAATTTCCACTTTTGACCTCTTGAATATTGTGTAAAATCTCATCTGCAAGTTTGGTATAAGACTTCCATTCGATATAATCATCCCATAATGTGAAATTTTCCTGATCTGACTTTTTTATCTGACGTTCAATTGATTCAAAATTTTTGTTATACTTTTTTTCAAAAAAAAACAACTTCTCATTTACAGTATGTAATGATGATAGATACTCTAGCAATAAAAAACTACTAATATCCTTCTTTTGTAGTTTGATCATATCGCCTCCTGTGTTTGCTTGGCAAACTTATTTTTTATTTTTTCCCTACTAATTGCATTATTGATGACAGCATATCAAAGGAGGGGCGCATTCCCAAAAAGTCGGTTGTTTTAGCGATAATCATTGAAAAATATAGTATTCCAGTAAATCCACGTCCGCATGGGGTTAAAGCCCATAGCCGTCAGGCTAAGGCAAACAGAACAACACCAACGTCTCGAATTCCCCCCTTGAGGGGGGTTAGGGGGGTGTTCGTACGAGGCAGAAACACGAACAC
>Ga0272440_1004344_pt1 | contig 10157 bp, 9 predicted proteins | sample SSMMMBAug17_FD_192440 | JGI IMG/M metagenome (GOLD analysis project Ga0272440, IMG submission 192440) | Marine sediment archaeal communities from Little Sippewissett salt marsh, Falmouth, MA, United States - SSM-MMB-Aug17 | ecosystem: Environmental > Aquatic > Marine > Wetlands > Sediment ... | reverse complement strand
CTCATTTTATCTTGAACGTACAAAAAAATAAGGTCGTGTAGAGACGTAGCATGCTACGTCTCTACAAACAAAAACCCCGAAACGAACAATATCAATAATGGGGAACTTATTTTTCGAGTATTCCTTACCAAAATTTTCTTGTGTGATATTGACTGTTTTCACGAAAAATCAAATAAATTGAATGTCCACAGGGTGATGAATAATTTTCTTTTCATACAAGCCAGAAAAAAACAATGACATGCCTTTGATGTGTTTCTCATTTAAATCATAGTTTAATTTAGTATAATATTTCCTGCAAATGCTTACTTCAAGCCCCAATTTTTGTGCCGCCATTTTAGAAATTCCATCTAAATGTTCAAGCCCTTGTTTTTTTGAATGGTAGAATTTTTTGACCATCTGTTGAACACGATCAAAATGTTTAATAGCATACTGTTTCCGAACAGCCCATACTCCAAAAACAAAGGGAAGGCCTGTTAAAGAAGTCCACAAATCACCTAAATCGTAAACATAAGGAAACAGGCTTTCCCATGAATATTTTAAAGCAATATCTCCAATTAAAAGCGCTGCATCATCTTGTTGGTCAATCCATTGGGGGGAAGGTATAGATTTTTGTCGAAAATGAGCTGTCACTTCTTTGTCTGCTAAAATTAATTTTAACAGATCTGCGCCGGTTTCAGATTCACTGCTTAATATGATATTTCTTTGGGACAAATCGTATAGTGGATATCGACTGACAAGTCTGACACTCATCACTGAGCCAAAGCAGGATATGGATAAATTGGGTAACAATAGCCATTGATGCTGATGACGCGCATAGGCAACCGAGGAAACAGGACTGATATCAAGCTGATCTTGTGCCAGCATCTGATTTAACATTGATGGAGGTGCAATCGTTAATTGAATATCTGGTTGGTTGTCCTTGTTTAAGTGGTAATAAACAGGAGCAACATTCATATATTGAATACGCCCAAGTCTTACAAAATCAGTTTCAATCATAAAAATTCCCTGAGCTGCTATCAAAGAGTCCTTTTGGTAAATATGGGTTATTTTCAAATCCAACCCAAATATGGGTAATATTGATAATTAAATTCATATCTAATTAATCCCTGATGTCACATCTGTAAATATGATCATGTCATCTTTACGAAAATCTCCAGCAACCAGTTGTTGAGACGCTTCATCAGATGTTTTTGGATTCATTGGAACGAAGATTAAACAGGCTCTGAATCCCACTGATAAACGTCCCAGGCGATGAGAAAGGCCCAATGCTTTTGCTCCTGATGTTGTTGCCATGCTCAAAATCATTTTGGGAGACAAACCTGAACACTGATTCCATAAGTATGTCATTTCATCCCACAAAGAAAGAGAATTAACACTTGCCAGACTGTCAGTTCCCAGACAAACGTTCAGACCTTTTTGAATCATACGCTCACAGTCTGGTAAACAATTGTGGAGATTATAGTTGCTTCTGGGGCAAATGCAAACCGAACATTGAAGATTATGTAATATGGTCATATCAGTATCATTGGCATGTAAAAGATGAACCACCAGAGTCTTATCATTCAAAATCCCTGTATTATTTAAATGTTGAACAGGGCTTTTGGCAGGAAGTCCCCAATCTGAATAATCTACATTTCTATCTTCCAAAAAATCAGCCCATTCTCCTCTGGACTGTGTGATAAATGTCATTTCGTCATCAGATTCAGCAACATGTATAGAAAAAGGCTGACCTGATGATTTTTGTTTTAATGCCCTGAGAATTTTTGGAGATGTCGTGTGAGGTGCATGACCTGCTACAGACAAATAAAGGGTGTCAGAAAATGAGCGACAATTTGGAGGGGTATCAATAAAATTATTTCCTAAAAATTCTAAAAACCAGACCCCGCCTAATCCAGACTGAATGACTAAGTCTTGAGTCAAATTTAAGGATGAAATCTCTCCAACAGCACAAGTGCCTGTTTTCCATAGATACTGACAGGCTTCATGAGCTGCCGAAATCAAAACTTTTGGTCCCAATACAATTCGTTCGTTTATTAACTGATCAACCCATGTTGCAAATCCCATGTTCATTGGGATTCGATCTTTCAATGCACTTAATTCCAGATGAGTATGAGCATTAATCAAACATGGCATTAATATGCCTTCTCCTAAATCAGTTGTCTGAAGTGACTGTTTGTTTACAACACCACAGTCTTGGATAATACCCTGTGGCGAAATACTTACATATCCATTTGACAGCCAGGTGTCAGGATCGACCATCACCCATTTTGATTTAAAAACAGTCGGTTGAGAAATATGATTTAATTCAATTTTAGTGGCAGTTATACGCATTGGAAATAATTTATTCGGTTGTTTTTAAGAAAAAATCATTATATCGTTGTCTGAATTTACTCAGATAATTTTTATCAATACTGTTTTCCAATAATTTTTTATACTCTGCTGAATTCCTCTGAGTTTTTAAAATTTTGTTGATTTGTTTGATGACTTCAAATCCATGCTTATTTCTGGAACAGGCAATATAAGAAAGTATATAATTTGATGCTTCTTCTAAAGGAATATTGATTATTTCATGCGCTTTCCCCATTTCTTTAGCTAAATACGTGCTTTCATTCGGACGTGCCATCATATAGTCTATTCGTTTATGGATCAGCATTTTCATCAATGAAGTATTTATATTGGTTCCAAATATTGAATAAACATTTTTTGAATGTAAATGTTCTTTGATGATTGGATCAATGGATGGATCAAAAGAACGTGCAGCAGGTATTCCTAATGTCAATTGTTTATTATTTAACAACTTTTTCAAAGAGACTTTTTTATGCGAACCTATTTTTTCAACAAGTTGTTTTCTTGTACATACGCCAACCCCTGGAGCTATTAATGCTGGTAAAGAAAAGTATAACTCCTTTTCTCGTTCAGGTGTTTTATTTATGCCACATGAACACGAACTCTCTGTATTTTTTAAAGTAAAAAGTAATCTTTTGACATTTGAAATGTGCTTCTCGCTTTCATAATGTGGGAGTCTTTTTATCAAATAATCAGTCAATTCATCGAGAATGCCTGTACCTTTATTTTCTCCTCTAACAATACCATAAGGAGGGTAATCTACATAAATCCACAAAATTTTTTCTTTTGCCATTGATATGGATGGAACGATAAGGATGCAAATAAAAAAATAGACTATAGCATAAAAAAGAAAGGAATTATTTTTTTGCATAACGAACTCCTTGAAAAACTTTTTTTAATGAAATAATTGTAAACATTATTTCCATATAAAGCAACTGATATAGCAAAAATTTAAAATTATATTGATTTATTTTTAAGAATTTGTTATCGTATTCGTTTTAATTTAACAGAAAATAATCATAACTAAAATGGCGATGGTACATTTTTTATAAAGAGGAGTAATGAAAAATGCGTGTAAAACGAGGATATAAAGCCCGAAGAAGACGAAAAAAGGTTTTAAAGTTAGCCAGAGGATTTCGCGCTGGTCGAAGTAAGCTATTTCGTACTGCAGCAGATTCTGTTGATAAAGCATTGTCTTATGCATATAGAGATCGTAGGCAAAGAAAACGAAATTATAGAAGGTTGTGGATAATTCGTATTAATGCAGCAGCACGCATGAATAATATGTCATACAGTAAATTCATTCATGGATTAAAAAAATCAAATATTAATTTGGATCGTAAAGTATTGGCTGAACTCGCTATTTCTGATCCACCTGCATTTTCAAAAATTGCAATGGTTGCATCTAATGCAATTGCATGAAAAATTTTTTGTTTAAAATCATTTATTGCAAGGCCTATGATTCTATATTCTGGCTTTGCATTTGAAAATTGAATTGAGAGGCATATATGACTGCCCCCGCTAAGATGCTCGAACAGATACAATCTGATGCCATAAATGCGCTGTCAGAGGTTTCAGATGAAAACACTATTCAGGATATTCAAACCCATTTTCTTGGCCGAAAAGGGGTTTTAACACGTTTTTTAAGGAATATTTCAGACCTGCCTAAAGAAGACCGGCCTGAAGCTGGAAAGCAGGCCAATATTTTGAAACAAAAGTTGGAAACTGCTTTTCGTAAGGCCATACAAGATATCCAGACAGCTAAATTGGAGCAGTCACCAGGAATAGATGTTACTCTGCCAGGCCGCCCGATTACCAGTGGAGCATTACATCCACTAACGTTAATGAATCAGGAAATTTGCGAGGTCTTTAAACAGATTGGATTTGAAATAGTTGAAGGCCCTGAAGTTGAATTAGATTATTATAATTTCGAAGCCTTAAATATTCCAAAAGATCATCCAGCGCGGGATATGCAAGATACATTCTATATTTCTGATAATGTTGTTCTTAGAACACACACTTCACCGCTTCAGATACGAACCATGGAAAAAAGAAAACCGCCGGTTCGCATTATCGCGCCAGGAAAAGTGTATCGTTGTGATTCTGATATCACACATACACCGATGTTTCAGCAAATCGAAGGCTTATTGGTTGATGAAAACATCCATTTTGGCCATTTAAAAGGTATTTTAACGACCTTTGTTCATCATATATTTGATGAACAGACGCAATTGAGATTTCGTCCCAGTTTCTTTCCATTTACAGAGCCCAGTGCGGAAGTTGATATTCAATGTGTTATGTGTGGTGGAGATGGATGTCGTGTATGTTCACAGACCGGTTGGCTGGAAATTCTAGGAGCAGGTATGGTTCATCCGGCTGTTTTTGAAAATGTTCATTATGATACTGATCAATTCACTGGATTTGCTTTTGGAATGGGAATCGAAAGAATTGCAATGCTTAAATATGGCATTGATGATATCCGAAAATTTTATGAAAATGATATTCGATTTCTCAATCAATTTTAACTCATTTCATATATGATTCGCACCTATGTTTTTTGAATCATAAATTCCTTTTTTAAAAAGGCATCATCATGAAAGTAAGTAAAAGCTGGCTCGCCAAATATGTCAGCATTCAATCAGATACCGATTACCTTGCACATGCCTTAACCATGGCAGGATTGGAAATAGAAACTGTTTCTGAGCACTATGACTATTTAGAAAGTGTTGTGGTTGGAAAAATAAAATCAATAACATCTCACACTAATGCAAATAAATTACAATGTTGCCGGGTGGATATAGGCAAAAAAACAATACCAGTTGTTTGTGGAGCTAAAAATATTTTTGAGGGTGCATTGATTGCCTGTGCCTTGCCAGGAACTTGTTTACCAGGAGGTTTAACTTTAGAAAAGACTGTGATTCGCGGTGAATCATCTGAAGGTATGATTTGTTCTGAATCTGAGTTAGGAATTGGAGAGGATTCCAAAGGTATTTTGGTTTTGGATGATTCTCAAATACCAGGTACCCCATTAAATAAGGCATTGAATTTATCAGAAGTGGTTATGGAAATTGGCTTAACCCCCAATCGTCCGGATTGTGCCAGTATGATTGGTGTTGCGCGAGAAATAGCTGCAATAGAATCAACAACAGTACACTATCCAGCGATGACTGTTGATGAAAATGGTCCAGATTGTTCAGGTATGACATCGGTAATTATAGAAAATCCAGATCATTGCCCAAGATACGCTGCTCGTGTGATGCTCGACATTACAATCGGGCAGTCCCCCCTCTGGCTCAAGCAATGTCTTTCATCAATTGGTTTAAGGCCCATTAATAATGTTGTTGATATCACTAACTTTGTTATGATGGAAACAGGACAACCATTGCACGCTTTTGACTATGATTTACTTGATGAAAATCGCATTGTTGTTCGCACTGCTAAACAGGGAGAGCTATTTACCACACTTGACAAAAAAGAACGTACAATGGAAAGTGACATGTTGTTTATTTGCGATGGTAAAAAGCCAGTGGCAGTTGCAGGGGTTATGGGAGGTTTGAATTCTGAAATTAATGCGACGACCAGGCGAGTTCTTTTGGAAAGTGCCTATTTTAATCCTACCAGTGTCAGAAAAACATCAAAACTATTGGGATTGAGCACTGATGCTTCTTATCGTTTTGAGCGTGGTATTGATCATGAAGGTGTCATTTTTGCTATTGATCGCGCTGCTCAATTAATGAAAGAAATTTGCGGTGCAACCATATGTAAGGGCATTGTGGATGTTTACCCTGAACCAATACCTGAAGTTCACATTGATGTCAGCGTTACAAAGACTCATCAATTAATTGGAATTACACCTGATAAAAATCAAATTCAGTCTCTTTTGGAATCTATTGAGTTTGGGGTAACGCCTGTTGATGATGACATCATTCGAATAAAGGTGCCTACGTTTCGGGTTGATGTTAAACGCTCCCAGGATATCATGGAAGAAATTGCTCGGCTTGTGGGTTATAATGAAATTCCAAGTGTTTCTCCGACTTCGGCAGCCCATATTGAAAAAAAATCGCTTCATTTATCGAATCGAGAAAAAATCAAACAAATTATGACCGGATCTGGTTTTTTTGAAGCCATTAATTACAGCTTTATTGCTGCTGATTCCACTGACCGATTAAAACTGCCTTCTGACGATGCACGTCATCATCACGTTAAATTGCTCAATCCAATTTCGGAAGATCAAGCAGTTATGAGAACATCTTTGATACCTGGAATGTTTGAAACTGTTCGTCGTAATTTAAATCAAAAAAATAGCCATTTGAAACTATTTGAATCTGGAAAAATATTCCTGAATCATTCAAATGCTCCATTACCACAGGAACGCGAATACATCGTTGGCATCTGGACAGGTGCTGCACAAGTCGAAAACTGGCAGCAATCTGAAACCACATGTGATTTTTATGATCTCAAAGGTGTCGTAGAAAACCTGATGCATCGGCTGTATATTAAAAAATTGACATTTTCTAAATCAGACCAACCAGAACCCTATTTTCGAAAAGGATATGTTGCAGATATTCGGGTCAAACAACACAAAGTTGGTTTATTAGGTGAAATACATCCAGATGTTTTAGGTGCGTATCAGATTAAACAGCCACTATATTTGTTTGAAATAGATTATGAAGCCTTATTTCCATTAATACCAGAAAAAGTATCATCAAGACCTTTACCCAAATATCCTTCAACGACCAGAGATATGACATTAATTTTGGACAATAGCGTTCAAGCAAAAGAAATACTTGATGTGATGAAATCCTGTAATGAAAAGCTGGTATCTGATATTCATATATTCAGTGTTTACGATGGTAAACCAATACCTGAAAGCAAAAAAAGCATGTCATTTCGAATTACGTTCAGGTCATGGGAAGAGACATTAAAAGATGAAAAGATCAATCAAATTCATAAAGATATTGCAAAAACTGTTATCAAAACATTCAATGCTGATCTTCCATAAAACAAACAAGAGGAATCATGAAATTCTATATTGCAGAAAAAAATATTGGTAATGACATTCAGAAATCTGATGTCCAAAAAGTAATTGATTTTCTTGTGAAAAAGGGATGGGATGTTGCTTATGGTATTCGAGAAAATGAATTAACTTCAGATGATGAAAAAGAACGACAAAGTGAAATAGAAGATGCGTTTGCAGATGATTTCATGAATTGTTTGGATGAATTGGAGATTTAATGCTTTTTGTTTTTAAAGAGGCTTTTTTATGGCAGAACAACCCCATATAAAAATTATCGCTCGAAATAAAAAAGCACGATTTGACTATTTCATTGATGCTGAATATGAGGCAGGTATTTCATTAAAAGGCACTGAAGTTAAATCGTTGCGACTTGGAAAGGCCAATCTCAAAGATGCGTATGCTAAAATACGAGGCGGTGAAATATTTGTTTATCAGATGCATATATCTGAATACCCTTTTGCTCATTATGGCAACCATGCGGCCAATAGACCAAGGAAGTTACTTTTACATAAGTATGAAATTAAGCGGCTGATAGGAAAGACACAAGAAAAAGGCTTTACACTCATTCCATTAAATTTATACTTTAAAAAAGGCAACGTCAAAATTACGATAGCTCTTGCACGCGGAAAACAAAAATATGATAAGCGTGAAGCCATCCGAAAGCGGGATGAAAAAAGAGAAATGGCGCGTGAGCGAAAAGGGTCTTGAGTTTTTATTATTGTGCAATTTTTTTTCAATCGTCTAAAATATAAGTGGATGAATGTCCATTTGAAATGCGAAAAACCAAAGTATCACGATAATATAAAAATACTTGACAAAAAAATTTAAAATATTATTTTAGTTCTTATCATTTTAAACCGATCTTTAAAATCTTATCTTCAATAATTCTTATCCCATGAGGGGGGCGAAACGGCTTCGACGGGGATATGGAAGCATTGGTTGCATACCGAGCTTCTGCCACTCGTAAAACGGCGGAACTTAAATATAATCGCAGATGATTATAACTACGCCCTGGCTGCTTAGACAGCCAGCGTCCTATCTAGTTTTTCCTGCGGGCTGGAATAGGGCGACGATTAGCAGGATAGTTTGATTAAGGTGCCTGTAACTTTATTGAGCGAACCCTTTTACAGGATGGCGATGTAAATATTATGTTCGAAGAAGATTTACATTGCGACAATTAAAATTCGAACTAAGTATGTAGATGCCACTGTGGAATATTTTCGGACGCGGGTTCGACTCCCGCCGCCTCCACCAATATTTATCAACAATTTCATTTTTTTTATGAAAAATGAGTAGTGTGAAATTCTTTGTAAAAAATTTGCCAATTTTGTTGTACCAAATTTATAGACGAAGAGTTAAGATATTCACAATATGTTTCAATCTACCTGGTGAATGATTATTCACTAATGTATCATTTTTTTTGTGGTACAAAAAAGAAACTTCCTTATAAAATAAAAATTTTCTGGCATTTTTATCTAAATGGAAAAGAATAAACAATTCAAAAACCAACCCCAAAAATCAACTTTATATAAGTTAATAAAATCAAAAAGATATATTTATATAATTGGTTAGTTGATTATTTTTAGGAAACCCCCTATTATAAAAACTATACAATTATATTTACAAGGAACACAATATTACATTGTGTTTTGAGAAGGGGAGTATAGAAGTTTTTGTGATTAAATAGTGACCATTCAGGAAATTCATTGCTTGCATCTGCAAGAGATTTAAAATCGCCAAAAGGCGTCTGTGAGTATAATTCGACACGAGCATTTGAATCTGATTCAAGTTGATCCAGAATTTTTGGTTATTCATCTTTCAGGTCAGCTAATGACCAACATCGATTAGTTGTTTGATTTTTTTGGGCCTGGATATATCGGCGCTCGTTGTTTTTATACACAACAACAATATCATCAACATTAACTTTTTTATTAATTCCAGGAATGCCATTAGATTCTGCCTGAATAAAGGAGATTTCATTATTTTCCAGGAGTTTTATTAGCCAATCCATAGCTACAGCACGTTGGTAATCATCTCCCTGGTTTGATTTTGTGCCGGCGGTACTCATCTATGAATCCTTTTGTAGATCATTTTTCTATCATTTTCTTTTTGGTTGTTAACGTAGTTGAACTAAATAGTTTTAAAGGTTTTAAAATATTGTTAAATATTAAGTCTAATTTATCATGAAATTTTTGTTGAATCAACTGTAGTGAGGTTTTGATAATCGTTGTTATCATAGGTAGCACCCTAAAATCACACGACAATTAGCGATCAACTTGTCTAAAGCATATCCTGTCAGAGGTGTGATTACATACTGACATCAGTGATGATCAAAAACAGTTTACATTGAATATAGGTGTGAATGTTTATGTTGATATTGAGGATTGTTTTCAAGTGCTTATTATGACAGGGAATGTTCACTTGAAAATTTCTGCTGTGGAATTTGCAAAGAGATACATAAGAAATGGTGTTTTTGTCAATTTGATACGTCGGCTATAAAAAACAAGAAGGAAATCAGCTGTTGTTTATTTTTAAATGAACTGGTAAACTGCTATTTATTGTTTTGAATTGATTTAGTATTTAAAAGATAATAATCTATATAACTCGATGTTCAAGTTTTTTGGTGTAATTAATGGTATAAAATTTGCTTGAAAAGCAATTTTTTTGTGCTAAAATAAAAAAAAGCCTGTGAAGGTTTCCGGCTAAAGTCACGAATGGCCGTTGAAAGCGTAAAGTTGAGACCTTGAAAGTGTGTCATTGATGGATCAAGTAGACACCTGATCTTGAGACTGCT
>Ga0272440_1004343_pt1 | contig 10160 bp, 4 predicted proteins | sample SSMMMBAug17_FD_192440 | JGI IMG/M metagenome (GOLD analysis project Ga0272440, IMG submission 192440) | Marine sediment archaeal communities from Little Sippewissett salt marsh, Falmouth, MA, United States - SSM-MMB-Aug17 | ecosystem: Environmental > Aquatic > Marine > Wetlands > Sediment ... | reverse complement strand
CATCATTATTTACATCATTATTTACATCATTATTTACATCATTATTTACATCATTCGTTAAGATTTCAGGTTTCTTTTCAAATATGTTCTGATTTGGTGATTGATGACTGGATTCTCGAATTGTTTTAATTACATATCTATTTTTATTATCATCTTTATTGAGAACTTTCTTAGTTTTTAATATGTTTTTATTATCATCATATTTATTTTGATTAATTGGAATTAAGTTCTTTTTTGTAACCATATTCTTTTTGAAATTGTTTATAGTAGGTTTATGTTTAGTTTTCTTATTATGATATTCGAATAAATCAATTTTTAAACCATTAATATTTATTCTTTCTATATTTTTGTAGATATTTTGTGCTAAAGTCTTGAAAAATAATCTTTTTATAATTATAATTATAGCTAAAAATATTACAATAATTATTGATAGATAGAACAACTGAATATATCCAATTTGTTTGTTATTGTCACTTGTTTGAGTTTTATTACTTGGCTTATACCGCTTATACCCATCTTCAGTAACTTTTACATCATTAGTTTTATTTTTTTCATTATGTATAAAAATAAAATTAAAATTTTTGCTTAAACCAATTGAGTTGTTAGTTCCGCCTTTTCCTGAATTTACAATATCACCAAAATCTCCTGAAGAAGTGGTAATACTATAGCCAAAAGAACATTTTCCTGTATTAGCACTGCTATCTGTTCCACCTGAAACGGATTTTAATTCATCATATAATTGATTTATAAATATAATAATATCATCTTTTATTTCATCTAAATATGGCTTGTCACTTAAAGGTTCTATCTTAATAGAAATCCAATCATCTAAATTCTTATTGTAATGATTTTGAATTAAATCTTTTTTTATTTCATCTTGATATTTATTAAGAAAATTCAATATTATATGTTTTTTATGTTCATTATAAGTAATTATTATTCTTTGTTTTATAAAATCTTGTGTATAATTAAATATTTTTAAATAACTGTCGCTGCTTTCATTAGTATCAAACGTATCGTACTTTTTTAATATATAGTTCTCCTGGTTTTGCCAAATCACTTGTTTTCTAATTTTTTTCCAGTTTTCATAAACTTTAGCTATGTAGTATTTGATCCATTCATCTGAATTCCTATCAAAAATGTTCTTTTTTAAATAAGATAGATCATTAGTTATTCTCGAAGCAATTGAAAATTGTGTATCAAAAGCTCTTTTACCTTGTTCATAAATAATTTTAGTAAGTTTCAAAATCTCTTTACGGCCCGAATCTATTAAATATTTATTTACTTTCTCAGGATTCGAGGTAACATTTTTTAACTTATAAATATCTTTATATTCATTTATTATAAAGTTGGTATTGTCAAAATGGTTTAGTTTTTCTTCTACAACTATATACTTAAATGATATAATTGGATAAAAATATTTCCTCATTTGATCTTTTACAATTGTTTCTCTCACTTCATGCAATGATTCTTCAATAGTATTCATTAATTTATTCTTTATTAATTTATCTATTTTATCACTTACTAAGTAATTATTAAGCCTTTCTTTGAACAAGCCAATTTCTTTCTCTGTAATTTTTTTATACAACACTATTTTATTAGAATAGGTTTCTATTATATTTTTTTTAACAGAAGGCAGCAACTCATCTACTATATAATAAAAACTATCATTGTAATTAATATGCTTACTAATGTCTTGGTATATAATATTTTCAATAACTTTATCTTTTTGCTGAATTGGATATTTCTCAGCGTAACGTTCAAATCGTATACGTTCAATTTCAAGTGCTTTATTTTTTATATCAATGTTTATAATAGAAGGAAAAATATCATAAATTATTTCTAACTTTTGACTATTGCTATTTTTTAGTTTGGCAAGTAGATTATTTACATAATTTTTTAATTCTAAAGCAATTAGTTTCTGTATAATTGCATCTTGTTTTATTGTGTTAGTTTTGTTGTCATCATATATAATTTTCTTTTGTTCGTTATATTGATTAAATATTTTTTCAATTATTATATTTACTTCTTGTTCTAATCTAAGCTCATTTTCATCAAATAAACATTTTTTCTTTGTACTATTATTTTGAATTTTTTGTTTCAATAAATCAACTGAGTTTTCATCCCAATTTTGTAAATCAAGTTCATTAACTTCTTGTTGTAGAGGATATTTAATTCTTATTGATTTATTAAATTGTAAAAGAACAGCATTTTTCCTAGCTGTTTGATAAATATTTTCAAAATTTTGATTCAAAAATGCATCACAAAACTCTTTTTTTTCATTCGAATATTTTTTATTGATTACTTTTATCAATCCCTCTTCAACATTTTTATCTTGTGATTTAAATCCTTTAAGTATATTTGCTATGAAGTTGTCAAATAAGTAATTTAAATTTTTACGAATAAATAATGAAGCATCCTTTTTACCATCTTCGTAATTTTTGTAAGAACTGCATTCTATATTAAATCTATCAATAATATGTTTCTTACACTTTATTGATAGTTGTTCAACTTGTTCTTTCTGCTTTTTCTTATTTTTAATTCCTTTAATTCTATATTCTACAAGTTTTAGCATTTCTTTTTTCAATATCAAATCTTTTAATGATAATGATTGTCCTGAATGAACGTTAGCTGTAAATAATTGAGAGAATAGTAAAATGAAAATCATTATACTGTTGAATCTGATTATCATACTATGTTTTTTTTTCTTTTGCATAATTTTTCGTTATATATACTTAATAAAAATATGTTTTTTCATTTTAATTATTCATCATTTCTAATGAAGTTACTCTACTAAATACTTCTCTGAGAAAACTAAACTTTGTAACTTTATTTTTTGCGGCATTAACAAATATTTCATGAGTATCTTTTGCATACTTATTTAAATAAGTTTCATTTTTTTCATTTCCAAATTTATCAATCATTATTGATATTTGTTCATCATTTAAAGGGTAATTATCTATTGTTTGAAATAGAATATCTAAAAATACTCTAATTTGAAGTTGTATAACAAACTCCTTAATAGTTTTTACAAAACCTTTGATATCATCCTTAATTATTTTTTTATTTTTACATGTAATCATATTACTTGTGTTATTCAAAGAAGAAAATGTTTCTTCACTCATATTGTAATTTCGTTCAATAGTTTGCTCATCACAATCATAAATATTTAGCTTCAATAATAAATTGTCAAATAGCTCATTCTTAAGGACTTGTTCATTTTCTATATCTTGAAACTTTTTGTTAGCATAATCGCATAATGTAATAAAACTATTATTTTTCAAAATTATTTCACTATTCACATAATTCTCACTATTTTTAAAATAATTTATATTATATTGATCGATAAGGTTATTTTTTACTTTTTCAAACTCAAGTTTTAATTTAAGCAATTGGATTTCATTTTTTTTTATATTTATTCTCATATAAAGATTAACAGGATCACCATTTTCTGCTTTTTCGAATTTTTCTATGCAGTTAGCAAAATTTTCTTCTTCATGCTTTGAAGTCAGTTTATACATGAATATAGTAGATACAAAATAGAAATAATTAATATTTGCTAAAAATGTTATAATTAGAGTTAAAGGTAATAATATCTGTACAAATACAGTCCATATATATACTTTTTTTTCTTTATTCTTAACTCTAAAAAATTTTTTTGATAGTTTTGACACAATATTTTCTCTTTTTGATATTATTTATTTGCTATTTACCTTTTTTTATAATTTTGTCTACTCTTACTTCAAATTCATAAAATAATTTTTTCAAAATATTTACCATTTTGTCTGTTTGATTTTTACCAGTAGATTCAAATGTTTTGTTCATTTTATTAACCTCTATATTTAACTTTTTAAGTTCTTGTACTGCTTGATTGTTTAAATTTTTATTATTTGCATAGGCTTTAATTAATTCATAGACATTGATAATTTGTTCTTTTATATTGTTAATATTGTCATTTAAACCTACTATTTGATTTTTTTCATTAGATGACTTAATAATTTCCAATATTGTGATGATATTTTTAAAATTTTTATTCAAGCAAACAGATATACTTTCATTGTGAGTTTTAATTTCTGTTTTAATTTCTGTTTTAATTCCAGATAAATTATTATTAAATTCAATAACACTTTTATTAATATCGATAATATTATTATTTATAGTATTTGATAATAAATCATTATTATTGTCAAAACTTTTATCAATATTCTCAAGTGTTGTAATCATTGATTTGTCATTTATATTATTATTATTCTTGATCTCATAAAGCTCATTCAATATTAGCTTATTTGATTGTTCATTACTTTTTAAATACTCATTTGTGATATCAAGTGATTCGACTATTTTATTTTCAGAAAAATTCGTCAGTTCTGACGTAAACTCTTTTATGGCATTTGTTGTATTTATTAAAGCGTCATCTATGAATGTATTTAGTTTGTTTATATTGTTTGTAGTATTTTTTATTACTTCATTTGTTTGTTTTTCGATTGTTGATAAAATAGTATCTCTTTTTTTTAGCGTATCTGACCACAATTGATTTCTTTCATCAAAAAGTTCTATCTCTTTTATAAACACTTTTTCTAGGGTTTCTGAGCTATTGATTAAGGCATTTTTAAAAGCATCTCCAATAATAGATGATATTTCATTTAATTTATTTGAAAAATCATCGAGTTCAGTTTTATCTTTTAATGAATAATTAAATACCCATATAAATTTTATCATTGGAGCAATGACAAAAGCCAAAAAAACAGCAGTAAAAGTACTAATTAATGCAGTGCCAAATGCTTGTATTTGGATTGACAATGAAATCTTTGCGGCTTTAGATATTTCATTTTCATTAATATTAAAGTCTAAAAAAACATTTTTCATCTCAAAGCCTATTATCATAAATCCAATTAATGTACCTAAAAACCCTAATTGAATCCAAAAATTCTCATAATTTGAATGTAATGGGAAATAATCAATTCTTTCAACTAAATATGTTTCAGATTTATATTTTCCTAATGCTCCAATTAATGAGTTCCACGAAACTGTTACACATAGAATTAATAAAATTATTGGAGTAATAGAAGAGTAATCAATTACGTACCATGGTACATCAAACTTCGCATTTTCGCTTTGTTTTTGATTGTTATTTTTTATTTGATCAATAATTTTTACTACTTTATTAGTTGTGACTTTTAAGCTATCAACTAAATAAATAGTAGAAAAAATAGTTCCTGGAAGAAATATCAATAAAAATATTATCGGAATAATTCTTTTTAAGTTATTATTTACATCATTTTCATTATTCACAATTACACCTCTTTTTTATAATTAATACATATGTCCATATATCGTTAACGATTTAAAGTTTCAATATATTTTTCAGCAGAGTCTTTAAGTAATGAACTTTTTTCTGATTTATTTGATTTAACTATTTCTATAACTTTTTTAAAATCTATTAAAGCATTTTGTCTTTTCCCCCTATTCATATGAGTTATAGCTCTAAAATAAAAACACTTAATGCATTTTGAATTTTTCTTGATTGATTCATCAAAATATTTAATAGCATTAAGCTTGTCATTTTTTTGGGAATGAATTTTTGCAATGTTATAATATACTTCATAATTATTACTGAATAAATCTTCGGCCTTTTTTAAATATTCTAACGCTTTTTTCTTACTATTGATTTCTGAATATAATAGTCCTAGTCCTTCATATGCGTAAACAAAGAGGTTATCTTTTTTTATAGCTTCTTTATAATACTTCTGAGATTCCAAAAAGTTTTCTTCAATATCCCAGTAAATATCTGCTATTTGTGTCAACGTGTGAGCATTCAAGGGCTCATTTTTCCAAAAACGTAATTTAGTTCTGTCAATAATTGAGTTAGAACATTTTCCGGTCTTATATTTTTGTGTATATGATCTATATACTTTAAATAAGTTTAATTCTTTAGCATTATTTAGTTCCTCAACTTTGGCCATTTTATTAATTACTTTTATTTCAAATTTTTTCTTATATCTATTAGAAAATAAGACAAAAAATTTATTGTTGAGGTATTCATTGCATAATTGTATATTACACTGTTCATTAATTTCCTTCCATAATGTTCTTTCATAAATATTAAGAACTTCATATAAGTAAATTCCCTTATCTAAATAACGAGAAAGATAGTCACTACAAAGCTGTTTCTTTTTATTACTATTTGAAGTTGCTTTAATTTCTTCATATATACTCATTTCAGACAGTTCTTCTTTTTTTCTAAGAATTTCATCAAAGTGTTTTCCACTTTTTTGGGTAAAAATTTCAAAATATTCAATGTATAGTCTCTGACATTCCTTCTTCTTCTCTATACAATTATTAATCAATATCATTAACGTATCTTCTAAAATTGTGATTATTCTTTCGCGTAAATTTTTTGTAAACCTATTTGAATCAATAAAGTGCTTGCACAATTTCTTTTTTTCACTTAAATTTTTTGTATTTTTAATTATTTCATATTTTTTTATCTCGTCAAGAATGTTTTTTACAATTTTACGTCGATTATTTTGATAAAGCTCATTAGAAACAAAATCGATACACATTTGCTTTTTGATCAATAATTTTTGTTCATCCAGAATTCTTTGGTATTCTACATTTACATATTTTTCTAGCAGTATATTATGAGCCTGTATTGAGTTTTTACCATTTTTTTTAAAAAAATTTATATACTCAAATAATAGCTTCCTACATTCATTTTCAGCTTTCACACAATCAACAATTCGATTCCAAAGTGCTTCATCATATATTTTTTTAATTGAATTGAAATAAGTATTGTTTGTGCTATAAAAACTAAAATACTTTTTAATTTTTATAATTTTATTTTTATTTGTATTTTTCATTTTAACAATTTGTTTGTAAAGATTAAATTCTTTATTATTTAATTGATAAATCATAATTTTTTTTTTAGATAATTTAATTTTTTCAACATAATGTCCATTAGGATATTTACTCAAATAGTTGTCATACATTTCAAAAGTGTTTAATTTATTTGCTAAATTGTACCAATAGTTCTCTATATCTTTTTTAACTTCATAAACATACTTTCCTTTGGGATAATTCTTCAAATAGTTGTTATAGCTTTCAAGAGTTTTAAATTGTTTAGTTTTTTCATAGTAATAGTTTTCCATTGAGGTTTTAACATCTTGAACATATTTTCCATCAGGATATTCTTTCAAATAATTGTAATAACTTTCAGGTGTATTAAGTTGCTTCGAAAATTCGTAAGAAAGCTTATCTTTAGCTTCATTTACTTCTATAATATATTTTCCTTTAGGATATTCTTTTAAGTAGTTATTATAGTCTTCTAAAGTATTTGAATCACTGATAGCATCAAAATATAACTTCTCTCTTAATAAGTATACTTTTGGGGCAAATTTACTCTCGCTATATTTTCTTAAAAACTCATCATACGACTTAAGAGAGTCAATTGTAATTGCATCCTTGTATGCTTGTTCGTCATATTTAGTAATTTTTATTTCTTCCTTAAGTTTATAATCTTGATTAACACACTTAATAAAGATCATATAGATCATTATAATAAGGATAAATTTTAATATTTTCATATTTACTTACCTATACAAATTTTCTATAATTCGATGTTCAAGTTTTTTCAATAACCAGTAGTTTTATTGAATATGTACAAAACACATTTAAAATCATCATATTCAATAATATCAATAAGTTATACTGTTTTAAATCAAAAAACTTGAACATCGAGTATAATATAAAACATCACTATGAGTATAAAATTCTCAATTATAAAGTAATCTTAAATGTAACAGGCTGAATAATTAGTTCACAACTGTTCAAGAAAATTTTAATGAGCGTATTTATAAAACAAATTTTTCTTAATTAATTAGACAATTGCCAAAAAACGACACTATAATACCAAATTATCAAACATAAAGCAATACAAAATGAATCAACCAGTTCAACCTGTTCCATTTGCTTTTTGCCTCAAAGCCAAAAGATTTTGACAAAAAATGTGCTTCTAAAGCAGATATATGAAAATTTTAGATTGATAATAAGGTAGAACGAACTTAAAGCGAATAACGTAAAGCTCAGCGGTTTTGCGGGGTGAAGCGAGCTTGCGAGCGGAAGCCCGCAAAATCCGCTGGAGCGTATTGTTATGCCCTTCACCCTTCACTGTAACAATTGTTTCATTTTACCAATTAGCAAGTTCTTTCTTTCTTCAATATATTCCTCAAAGTTATCAATTTCCAAATCAACATTTGGAATTAAGTGATTTGCTAAAAAACTAGCTTTATCAACGATTTTAGTTTGATTTTCGATCCAATCTTTTAAACTAATATCATTTTTTGACATATTCTCATTTGCATCCAACATTTGCAAATTATAAATTGAATTATAAGTTCGCCAGCCATATTTTTGTTTATCTTTTTCAGGCAATTCATCATATTTGGATGCAGGATGAATATGGTCTTTATGAAAGTCATTATTTTTATAATCAAGATGAGGGTACAGTAATGATAATGTTGAAAATGTATATTGATCATCTTTTTGAGAAAACAATAATTCTTCGATAAATTCATCACTGACTGTAGTTTCTTTTTTGATATTTACAAATATTTTATTGGTGGGAAAAGTAGATAAATCTACGTTTAACTTTTTGGTATTAAAATCTTCAGTAAAAGTTTTTCTAATTTGTGTCAACACCGAATCAGCTTGACCACCAAAAACTTTCTTAATCAAAACTATATGCAGCCATTTCTTAATTTCTTCTCTTTCTTGTTTGTATTCAATTTTTGTGGAATAGTCTTTATATATCTTTTTGTGGTATAAATAATAAATAATTGGAATTAATGCATTTTTAGAGGTTAATGTATAATCTGAGAACCCATAGCTTTTTATTAAATCGAAAATTGTTAAAATTGAATCCCTAATTTTTTCCCAATCAGTTTCAAATTCTTTTGCGTTATCTACTGAAAAATTTTTAACACGAAATTTAATATCTTTGCTGTACAAAAATAAAAATGTTTTTAAAATAAAATCTTTAGAAATTGAATACCCTTTATCTCTAATACTATCTACTAATTTATGAATTTCTTTTCTTGCATCTTTTTGTGTCCAGTTTGCAACTGCAATAGACATTAACAAGTCAGAAAAATTGAGTGGCTCACCGCCACTATTTATTCTGATAAAAATATTAAGAGCTTTATCTAAATCTTGTTCCTTTTCTAGAAAATAATTTATTATTCTATCTGAATGTATTACCTCTTGAAGTCTGGCCAAAATGTCAATTGAAAATTCTGAAAGTTCATTATCTGTCACATATCTATTAAATGTTGAAATATTTTTTAAATTCAAAATTTTGCCAACACGAAACCATTTATTATCAAAAATATCTGATTGTTTTGTTTCCTCATCCCTCAAAAAGCCAAATTCATATATTCTACCATCTTCTTGCTCTGTCAGCGTGTTTTGAAAATTTATATATAATCTTCTAGTTGGAATACTCCATTCAGTATCTTCCCATCTTTTACGATATTCTTTATATGCGTAACTTCCCTTTAGACCGAGATAAAGTGAAGTCAGTCTTTGTTGTCCATCAAGTATCGCACTAAAAGAACTAATTCCCTCTGTTGATATTTCCTCGTTATGTGTTTTATATTTTTCTCTATATTCATTAATAAACTTGTAAAATCTATATCCATCAACCGAATTTCCCTCAACGCTCCAAAATAGAAAAGAACTTATTGGATAATTTCTCATTAAAGAATCAAAAAGCCATTCAATCTTTGAACTTGGCCAAACAAATTCTCTTTGAATGGCAGGCAGAAGAAATTTATTTGATTCTATATTATCGACAGCTTCTGCAATTGTAATTGGTATTTGAAATGACATATTCTCTCCTTCTTGTTTTTAAGGGCATAACGACTAAGCTCACAGGCGGCAAAAGCAAAAAAGGAATTTCTTTTAAAACGATAACGTTCTTAAACCAATAATTTGCCAACTGGCAAAAAACGCGCTTGCTTTTGGCGTCCTGTGGAGTGCTGTGTTATTCGCTAAAACCCGGATTGAGTTTTGACCGGGAACCCTTTTATAAAGCTATTTTTCCGATTTATCAATTACCAAAAAACGTTACTATGAGTACAATATTTTCAAGCAGAACATAATGT
>Ga0272440_1004341_pt1 | contig 10162 bp, 2 predicted proteins | sample SSMMMBAug17_FD_192440 | JGI IMG/M metagenome (GOLD analysis project Ga0272440, IMG submission 192440) | Marine sediment archaeal communities from Little Sippewissett salt marsh, Falmouth, MA, United States - SSM-MMB-Aug17 | ecosystem: Environmental > Aquatic > Marine > Wetlands > Sediment ... | reverse complement strand
CAATATCCAACTCCCTCGGAATAATATCATTGGGTAATATATCATGCCAATCATTAATAATTTGTGCCAATATTTGTTTGCTGATCATAAACGTCCTCTAATTAAGGAAATTATCTTAAAAAGTTTCCCTTTTCATAGTACGTTATCAGGGAATTCTTGTATTGTCAATGGATAAGGATATAAGGGAATTTAGATAATCTGTTTGATTCATAATCAAAAAAACAAAAATTTTTTTACAATTTTTGGTTTTGAAAACGTCTTACCTATTAAAACGAATTTTATTAACTGATTCAAACAATAGTAGGAAATCATGAAAAAAACAAAAAAAATGTCATTGTGTATTGCAATCTTGGTTTGCATAAGTTTGGTTTATTTCAATGAGCATGTGGATGCTTCAGATATTCAATCTGTTAGAAATGTTGAAGAAAGATCTGAACATAACATGAATTAAATATTAATAATATGTTCAAAAATCTTGATAAAACAAAAATAAAAACCAAAATACTCTATGATAAAGTTATACCACTTTCAAACATTAAAAATTATTCAGGCAACGAAAAATCAGGGTTAATATCATTAAAAAAATGGCGACAGATTCTTTTTGAAATGAAAAAAGCCTCTATTGATGACAATTCAACTGTATTTAATCAGGAAGAGGTAATCAAAAAAAGAAGACGTAAATCTGATACACAAATACAAAATATTCCAATTGCTATTCTTAATTTAAAATATAATAGAATCAAAAGCGATGCTGTTCAAAGGGATTTATTAACTCTTGAAAATGGCATTTTAAGAGAAAAAAAGACTACTGAAGAATCTCCATATTTAGAAGAAAGAGTTTTTGCGGCATCAACTTTAAGCGAAGAAACATATCATGGAAATAATATTGTATTTTCACTTGATCCAAATTCTTATATCTCAAATACTGAAGAAACAATTGAAAAGCTTGAAATTGATTTTGATGATGGAAAAGGATTGTCTCAAGTTGATTTTAATAATGAAGTGGCTGTCAATTATACAACAACTGGTTCAAAAACAATAACTTTGAAAGCAACTCTATCTGATAACTCAAAACTGATCAGTCGATCTTTATTTCGTGTCAAATCTTTAAGCACACCAAAACCTCATGATACCTGGCAAGTAAAGGGAAATATTGAATATGAAGGAGATGTTGCCTCTGGAAAGGCTTATATTTACACAACAGATAGTACAACAGATATCAGAAATCCAGTAATTATTGTTGAAGGCTTTGACCCTGTAAATGAACGAAATTGGGATGAATTATACAACATTGTCAATAAAGAACATCTTGCAGAACGATTAAGAGCTGTTGGACATGACTTGATTATTTTAAATTTTGATAATGGTGCTGATTATATCCAAAGAAACGCATTTTTATTGGTAGAATTGATTAAAAAAGTAAATAGCGTTAAATATGGTTCAAACCAACTGGTTGTTATTGGTGCAAGCATGGGAGGTCTTGTTTCACGTTATGCCCTGGCATATATGGAAAAAAATAATATTCCTCATGACACAAGATTATTTATTTCTTTTGATTCTCCACAACGAGGCGCTAATATACCACTGGGGATTCAATATTGGCTTAAATTTTTTAAAGATAATAGTGAAGAGGTTGAAAATGGATTAAAACAGATAAACTCTATCGCTGCTAAGCAAATGTTATTGGTACACTATAAAAGTGATAATGAACATGCTAATGGATTAAGAACTTCTTTTGTAGAAGAGTTGGATGAGCTAAGCTATCCTTCATTATTAAGAAAAATTGCCATTTCAAATGGTAGCGGTTTTGCTATTGGTCAATCGTTTAAGCCAAAGGAAGAAATTCTAGAATATAATGGAGAAAAACTTCTTACGGTTATTCCTGTTTTTATTCCATATAATACTATATTTCCTCTTCCTGTTTTAGTTAAAATAGCTTCAAGAGCGTGGTCTGTTCCCATTAATACTGAAAAAACAAAGGTTTTTTATGGTAGAATATGGGTTGATGGTATAAGAGTAAAGGAAGATGATCGCCATATTTCCAATTGTGATACTCCATTTGATAATAGTCCAGGTGGTATGACAGGGACTGCTTCACAAATTGCTGAAGGTGATACAGAGATAGGTAGAATTTCAACTAAACATCCAAACCACTGTTTTATTCCATCCATTAGTTCCCTTGACATTGATACTGAAGATTTTTTCCACAATATTGCAAATGATGCTGACATATTATCAAAAACGCCCTTTGACGCCATATACTACCCCAAACAAAATGAAGATCATATCACAATTACACCGGAAAACGCTGAATACTTTATTAATGAAATACATCCATTACATTCAAAAACATTATACGTTTCACCTCAAATCAGAAATGTTCCTGCTTCAGAAAATATCTGTAAATTTAATATTGCTATTAAAGGGTCTACATCATTATCCTGGACAGCAACGTCCAATGATTCATGGTTATCAATCATTGATGACAAACGAATTGTAAACAGCAAAGGTACCATATCTGTCAAAGTCCAGGAGTGTCCAAATGCCAACAGAATAGGTTCAATAACAATTTCAGCACCTGAAGTGGAAAATAGCCCGATAACAGTACAAATAAAACAAGGTTTTCAAACCTTGGATTATTACTGGGTTGGTGGTTCTGGAAACTGGTCTGATTTGAATCACTGGGCAACAACTTCTAATGGAAATGAACGACACAAAATTATTCCTTCAGAAAATAGCAATGTATATTTTGATGAGAATTCCTTTACACAGGGAGAACAGTCGGTTGTTATTGATATCCCGGATGCAACTTGTAACAATATGGAATGGCGAAATGTTAACAATGGACCTATATTTAAGACAGAACGTGATACACAATTATTTATTTATGGTTCTTTAGCATTTTCTTTTGATATGAATACCAGTATCTATAAATATTCTCCTATTTACTTCAAAACAAAAAATCAGAACCAACAAATTTTTACCGCTGGAAAATATATACCAATATCAACCTTTGATGGACAAGGAGAATGGATTTTTCAAGACAGGTTTGAAGGTGAAAAGATCAATATGATATCTGGAAAACTGAACACTAATGGACAGATTGTTCAAAGTTCTTTTTATTCTGAAACCCCAAGACAAAATAATTCAGAAGAAGGTAATTCAAGAACGATCGTTATTAATGAATCAGTTATAACTTCAAAATGCTGGAATATTACTTCTGGTAATTATCAAAAGTTGACAATAAATACTGTAGATTCATTAATTAAGATTGTTAACACTGATAATTATGAAGAGGATTTTAACTATCAATGCTATGGTAGTAAATGTAAACCAATTGAATATAACGATTTGATTTTTAGTGATGATGATCAGACAATAATGCCTCATTTAAATAGTGTAGGTGATGCTCACATGATTTTTAATTCAGTTTTTTTTAAAGGTCATGGAAGAATATCTGGGAATAATTCATTCAAAACACTTCATCTCTCACCTGCCAGAGATTACGTGCTGGAAGAAGGACCAACCCAGAACATCGTTCAATTTAATGCAAATGGTAATTGTTTGGGGTCAACAAAAATTTCTTCATCCAAACCGGGATCAAAGGCAACCATATCAATAAAAGAAGGTAAACTTGATCTGTATAAAGTTACTTTAAAGGATATACATGGAACAGGAGGGGCTCAATTTACTGCTATAGAGTCAAAAGATAATGGCAATAATGAGGGCTGGACATTTATTCCAAGAATACCCCGCAACTTATATTGGGTAGGTGGTAGTGGCAATTGGAATGATATTACTCATTGGCAATATATAAAAGACAATGGTCAGGTTGTTAACAGTGCCTGTATTCCCACAAGTATTGATAATGTCTATTTTAACAGCAATTCATTTAGTAAAGAGAATGAGGTTGTCGTAATAAATACTAAAACAGCAGAATGTAATCATATGGATTGGAGAGGCGTATCTTTTCATCCTGTTTTAGAAGGAGAAACCACACTAAATGTTTATGGATCATTATTTTTAGATCAACACATGACTTTCAACCTAAAAGGATGTATCAGATTTCTTTCTGAAATAGAAAATCAAATAATTGACACAGCAAATAATAGAATTACATGTTACCTATATTTTCAGGGAACAGGTGGTTGGTTGTTACAAGACCATTTAGAATGCTATCATGATATTAATCACGACAATGGGACATTCAATACAAATAGCAAATCTGTTAGATGTCATGCCTTAATATCAGACACTGCTAACTCAAGAAAACTCATCTTTGGTGCTTCAAAATTAACACTAGGTTTGTTGAAACTCAATGATAAGAATTTAACTTTTGATGCTGGTACTTCTTTTATTTCATTTATTAATTCTGGTTATAGCCATGAAGGTATTTTTCATATTGGAGATCAGACATTATATTTTTATGATGTTGAATTTAAAACAGATGGAGGAATTTATGGGGAAAATGTATTCAATAATGTAACTTTTTATAATGATGCCGATATTAATGGCACCAATTTTTTTAATCAATTAACGCTTTCAACCGGACACTACTATACATTAGATAATGAAAAAACACAGACAGTTAATAGTATAATCATTAATGACAGTTGCGAAGATTCTTTATATATTTATGGGGGATCATATAATGACTCTACTATAGCCAATATTTTTATTAATCAAGATGATATTACAATTAAAAAAACTGCATTACAATCTATTAATGTTATTGGGAATGCTAAATTAATTGCAATGAACTCATGGAATATCTTTGACATTAGCGGCCAAATAATTATCAATGAACCTGAAATACGAAATCTTTATTGGATAAATGGAACAGGTAATTGGCATGATCCATCACATTGGTCATTAAGCAGTAATGGTAAAGGAGGCGCTGGAATCCCTACTCCAACTGATAATGTTATTTTTGATGATCATTCATTTAAGAACACAGGAGAAGTTGTCACTATAGATAAAAAAAGACCTAAATGTAGAGATATGGATTGGTCGAAAGCACTTTATAATCCTAAGTTTAAATGTAGTTATAGCTATTGTGGGATAAGTATTTTCGGCTCAATTCATCTGATAAAAAATATGGAATTCAATTTCTATTCGTTATCTTTTCATGCTCGTACAAAAGGACATTCAATTTTTACTGGTGGTAAAGATTTAAAAACTATATCATTTTATGGCGTGAATGGCGAATGGACATTACACGATAATTTAAATGTATCACGTATATACTTAAATGAGGGATCGTTTAATACAAATAGTTATTCAGTTAATTGTAGTAAATTTTATATTGAATCACCAAACGGGGTAACTTTGGAAAATTCAAAAATTTCTGTAATGGAAAAATTTTATGTCGGTGCTTTAGTTTCGATATTTGATGCCGGAACATCTTTGATTCAGTTTTATGACAATTCTGAACTTATTTCTTATAGAAAAGAACTGAATTTTTATGACATTGATTTTTTAAAAAAAGGATCAATTCATGGTGCATACAACTCAAATTTTCATACAGTCCAATTTCACTCAGATGGGACAATTGGAACTTCTACTTCAATTGACAAACTAATTTTGTCATCAGGGAAAAAATATATTTTTGGCAATAAAAATGAATTTATTTTTAAAGATTTATCAATTAACAATAATACATGTGTAGAAACTACTTTAATAAAATCATCAAAATCTGGAGAACAGGCAAGTTTTTATATTCTTAAGGATCATTTGAATGTTCAAAATGTTTTAATGCAAGATATTCATGTTTCAAGCAAGACTAATTGTAATGCTTTTAATTCAATAGACTTAGGAAATAATAATGGGTGGATTTTTAATAAAAATCCTGAAAGTTCAAGAGACCTTTTTTGGGTGGGAGGTTCTGGTAATTGGAATGACAAATCACACTGGTCGTTGACAAGCGGTGGAAATGGCGGAGAATGTTTTCCAACAATAATAGATAATGTGTTTTTTGATGCCAATTCCTTTATTGAAAATGAACCTGATATGGTTACAATGAATGTTCGAAATGTTTTTGTTAACAATATGGACTGGAGTAAGGCGAATTATGAACCTAAATTGCATGGTGTTAAAATTAATGATTATGAATGGAATTCAATATATATTGATGGTTCTCTAAAGTTGATAAACACTATGGATTTTAATTTTCAAGGCAATATCTATTTTACAGGTGAAAATGAAAACACTGTTGATAGTGGTGGACAGGCTTTGACTCAAAACAATGTTTATTTTCAAGGAAGAGGGAGCTGGACTCTCACAAATGATCTAAATGTTGATAGAATTAATTTTAATAGCGGAACTTTGAACACAAATAACGTTATCATTTACTGTCGAAATTTTTATTCTTTATATCAAAATCCAAGACAATTGTTGTTAGGTTCTTCCATGATTATTTTTGACAATTATAGTCGTTTGATAATAGACGCATCTAACTTAATAATTGATGCTGGAACATCAATTATTAAATTTCGGAAAAATGGTGAGTTAGAAACAAAGAACAATTCTGAACATATTCAATATAATTCTATTTATTTTCTGGATGATGGGACAATACGTGGAGATTCTTATTTAGATATTCTTAAACTATCGCCTGGCCATAATTATGATTTATATGGAAAAGTGACTATTCTTTCAAATTTAGAGGCAAATGGGAATTGTAAAAATTCTATAATGATAAATGGGGGAGATTGGGGATATAGGGGATATATTGTAAAAGCTGAAGGTGAGATTGAAGTGAACAATGTTATTATGAATAATGTTAAAACATCTGGAAATGCTACTTTTATTGCCAAAAATTCTGTGGATAATGGTGGTAATGATGGATGGTTATTTAAAAATAATGAGTTAAGGAATTTATACTGGGTTGGTGGAACAGGACTGTGGAGTGAAATGTCACATTGGTCTTTATCAAGCGGTGGTTCTGGTGGCGAATGTCCTCCAACAGAACAAGATAATGTTATTTTTGATGAAAATTCATTTTCAAAAGAATTTGAAATCGTTAGACTTGATTTGCCTGCTGTAAGTTTTAAAGATATGACATGGGAGGGTGTAATGTTTCATCCTACATTTGAAATAAACAGATATGGTGGTACTCGAATGAATATATATGGTTCTATGGTATTGATAAAGGAGATGAACGTTAATATGAATGGACATATTTACTTTTTATCTGGTTTGCCAGGTCAAACAATAGCAACAGGCGGACATCCATTGAATTGTGATATTACTTTTAAAGGTGATGGTGAATGGATTCTTCAAGATGAGTTAAACGTTAACGAACATAAATTGGTTTTAGAAAGCGGATCATTCGTAACAAATAATTATACAGTGACTTGTAGTCACTTTAACATTAAGTATTCAAAAAAGCCATGTAAACTGAAATTAGGCAGCTCGATTATTAATACAACTATTTGGGATGTTTCTCATAATAAAGAAATGTTTATTGATTCAGGTGAATCAACAATCAAGCTAAGTAAATATCAATCTAAGACTGATGAAACAGAACTTCCATACTTCAAAAGCATAAATCAAAAGTATTATAAAGTAATGTTCATGGATGATGGAGAAATTGATGGGAGTAATACATTTGATTCATTGATTGTTTCAAATGATGGGAAACGTTCCTTACATATTGTCTTATCTGGTACTCAAACAATATTAAATAAATTTGAGGTTTCAGGCAATTGTTATGCATATATCTTTTTAGAAGAATCATCTATAATAAAGACTGATGGAAAGGTTGAGTTGATGTATACGCAACTTAAAGATATTAAAGTGTCAGGCGGTGCTGAATTTATTGCATATAATTCAATTGATTTAGGAGGAAATACTGGTTGGCAATTTATTGATAGCAATGAACCTAAAAATTTATACTGGGTGAATGGTACTGGAAATTGGGATGATTCATCTCATTGGTCATATCAAAGTGGTGGAGAAGGGGGAGCTTGCTTACCAACCTCTAATGACAATGTTTTTTTTGATAAAAATTCATTTAGTAAGCCTCAGGAAGTTGTAACTATCAATACATCTATAGTTAATTGTAAAGATATGAAATGGATTGGCGCAAAGTTTAATCCAACTCTGAAAAGCTCAATTCGTTGTAAATTAGCTATATATGGCTCTTTGTTTTTTATTGAAAAAATGAATTTAGATTTTATTGATATGCCTATGAGTCTGCTATTTAAATCACATCAAGATAATAATCAAATTTTTATAGGTACAGATGAATTTTTTTGTTATTCTTTATATTTTGATGGATCTGGAAGCTGGGTATTAAAAGATAATCTGCATGTAGGTTATATTGGTCTTATTGAAGGAACTTTAGACACAAATGGATACAGTGTAACTTGTTCGGGTTTCAGTTCAGATCACTACCCACTACGAGATCGATCTTTAATTCTGGGTGATTCAACTGTAAATGTTTTTTATAATTGGCATGTTCATTCTAAAAATTTAATTATTGATCCTGGAAGATCAACCATTATTATTAGAGGAGAAATGGAAAATAAAAATAGTGATGACACTTCCAATGTTCTTACTTACAATAATGTGATATTTAAGCCAAATCTGAATTATAGTTATCCGAGTAGAATATATCTTAAAGATTCAGCTTCTTTTAATTCTGTAACATTTGATAACAATATGTACATATCCGGTAATAATTTTTTTAAAACTTTAATATTATCACCCGGTCATACATATCAATTCAATAAAAATACAACACAAACAATAATAGATAATATAGAAATTAAAGGGAATTGTACAGCACCTATTTACATGATAGGAAATGAAAATTCATCAATCAATAAGGCACAAGGTTCCGTGAATGCAGAATACGTTTTTTTAGAAAACATCATTGCAAAGGGAGGCGCAGAATTTATTGCTAATAATTCAATTGATAATAATGGAAATAATGATGGATGGGTTATCTATTCAAATGAATCACAAAAGTTATACTGGGTAGGAGGCTCAGGTTATTGGCATGACCCTTCTCATTGGTCTTTTACAAGTGGTGGTGATGGTAATGCGTGTATTCCAACACCAAAAGATGACGTATTCTTTGATGAAAATTCATTCAATAGAAATTCTAATGTGGTAAAAACATTTGTATTTCCTGTGTACTGCAGAAATATGGATTGGAGTAACGCACAAAATAATCCATCATTCGATATAAATAGTTACGTTTTTATTCATGGTTCTATAGAACTAATAAATGATATGATAGTTGATTCTTCTTATAAAATTGAATTCCGTGCAGAGGAGAAAAAACAAACCATTAAGACATGTAATCATATTTTGCCTGGATTATTATTCAATGGAAATGGAGGATGGATATTAAATGATCATTTGAATCTTAAAAAAAATTCTGACATTATTTATGTGAAGGGTGAATTAGATACAAATGGTAAAGATATTATATGTCATAGCTTTATATCTGAATCTGATTCTGAAAGACATTTAAACCTTAGTACATCAAAAATAACTGTATATGATACATGGAAAGTTAATAATGCAAATTTAGTAATAGATCCAGGACGTTCAATCATTCAATTTGTTGGAGATTCTTCTGAAATGAACTCAATTATTGGCAACAATATTTATCATTCATTAATTTTTAATGGAAATGGTACAATAACAGGTGATTTTACTCTTGACTCATTAACATTTTCAGCAGGTAAAAAATATTTTTTAGGAACTAGCGTAACAGCAATTCTTCACAATTTCAAAGCAATTGGTGAAAAAGATAAGCTGGTATCAATAATTGGTGATTTAAACTACTACGATGTTACACTGGCAGCCATTTCAGTCCCAAAAGGTTTTGTATATTGTGATTATTTACAACTCAAAAATATCAAGGCAACTGGTGGGGCTAAATTTTATGCTGGCATTAATAGCGTTGATATGGGAAACAATACAGGATGGATTTTTGAAAAATCCGATATGACCGGTGATTTAAGTGATAACAATCAACTTGATATCGGAGATGCCATTATCGGTTTACAAAGCCTGTCTAATATCTATGTTGATTCTCCAATAAACATGAGAAATGAGATCAATGGCAATAGAAAACTTGATATGATGGATATTATTTATGTTATGAAGCATATTTCCGGAGACTAAAACATATGGCAAATGACTT
>Ga0272440_1004340_pt1 | contig 10163 bp, 8 predicted proteins | sample SSMMMBAug17_FD_192440 | JGI IMG/M metagenome (GOLD analysis project Ga0272440, IMG submission 192440) | Marine sediment archaeal communities from Little Sippewissett salt marsh, Falmouth, MA, United States - SSM-MMB-Aug17 | ecosystem: Environmental > Aquatic > Marine > Wetlands > Sediment ... | reverse complement strand
GCAACAACATCACATACCTATGCAGCAGCAGGAACTTATACAGTTAAATTAACTGTAACTGGAGATACTGCAAATTGTACAGATGAAAAAACTGTAGAAATTACAGTTAATGAAGCTCCACAAGCAATAGCAGCATTCTGGACAGAAGACTCCTCTGAAACCCATTTGAATGCAGTGACTATTGAAGTAGGTGAAGTCAAGATGATTCAGTTTAAGGCAGAAGTTCCACCCAACAAAACACTGAATGCGTATAAATTTACAATCACCTACGATGCATCAATGGTATCAGTTGCAGCAATTAAAACCCCCGATTCCGCATTTTCACCAGCAAATGTGAACACAACTACTCCTGGAACAATTATATTTAATGGTTTTGATGCATCAGGTGTAGCTGGTCCAGCTACAATCGCATTTGTTGATGTAACATTTACCGGTATACAGCTAGGGACATTTGATTTAACCGCATCTGTAGACAGTTTTGGAACAAGCTCAACAGATCAGTTCAAGCCAACTCCAGAAGTTGTAACAGTAACAGTTGTAGATGGTGGAGGAGGAGATGTTTACCACAGCGCCGACTACCTCCCCAAAAACGCACCAGACAACGAAATCAGCCTCTCCGAACTCCTCCGCGTCATCCAGCTCTACAACTTCGACAAAATTGACTTGAATAATAGTGGCGCAGGTGGCTACTATCACTGTAGTGATAAGCCTGAAGATAGTCCATATTACGAAGATGGTTTTGCACCGGGTCTTGGAGATATTAATGAAGATCGTAACTGTACTCCCCATTCATCTGATTATCGTCATGATGTCAGAAATCCAGGAAGAGACGCAGAAACTCAAGATGTAGACTGGGTCATTGATCTTGAAGAACTCCTTAAGCTCATAGAACTTTATGATAGTGATTGCTATGAGGTCGACCCCTCGGGTAATGAAGGTGGCTTCAAACCATGTGAATGATAAATCAACATGATGATCTCCTGCTTCGCTTGCTTCGTATGTGTAGGGGATCATCATTCTAATTATGAAAAAAAGGAGTATCATATAATGAAAAAAAATGTGTATTACAGAATAATCCTGGCCTTATTACTGGTTTGTTTCATAACACCAATGGCATCCGCCAATGACACACTGACAGCAAAAGCATATCCAGTGATTGGTAGTGATGGAATAGTCGAAGTCACCAATATCATCGAATATACTGGTGACATCAGTGCGATTGGAATCAAGATTGATTTACCCTATGGCGTTGAATTCCAGGAAGCAACCAGTGATATCCCACCTGCAGTGGGACCCCGAAAAGGAGATACTGGATTGCTCGAATTTGCCTGGATCATGCCCCCAGCAAGTCCATTTACATTTACCTATTCTGCACAGGTCTATGCTGAAGATGCTGAGGATACAATTCATTCCCTGGTCACCTATCGCAGGACAGGAAAACCGCTTTATACAGATGTTGATCCGATAAAAGTTAAATAAGATCGACACTATTCTCGTTACAAAAACGCCTGTTGATAAAATGATATTTCATTTTTGAAAACAGGCGTTTTTTTTTGCATAATATCAAGGAAAAACATGCATTACCCTTTAGAAGAAAGCATCGGCGACCCGGAATTGTTGTCGTTCTTGGATAGCTGCCATCCCTTAAAATATGATTTTTTGGCTAATGCTTAGATATTTAAGATTCCATAAGGAAGGTAGACATGAAACACTATTTATTAATTTTGATCTATTTATTGTGTATTCGATCAAGTGTATTTGGCGAAATGATTGCCACACATCAAACGAACAGCCAGATCTATGCCAATCAAACACGAATAACGATTGAAACCGATATTCAATACAGTTACACCGATATTTCAGCAATGGCTTTTCAAGTCCAACTGCCTGAACTTTGGGAATTTAAATCAGTTACAGGCAATGTAGAGAGTAAACCAACATCCGGAGACACCGGTATGTTAACATTCTACTGGACCGGAGATCCGGGAGGGGTTCACCTGGAATACAATCTGCTTATTCATGAAAATGGAAATGATATCAATGAACTATATGCATTAGTAAAATATCGAAGAAGGACTGGAAAACAGTTGTACGCCGATGTCCTTCCTTATCCCTTGCTGTTGACATCTGCTGGCCACTTTATTATTGCAACTGCGGGTTTGGGGGGTGAAATTGCTCCTGAAGGCAGTGTTCTTGTCGCAGATTGTCAACCGAAAACATTTACAATTCATACCCAGACCGGGTACACAATCAATACACTTCTGGTTGACAACCAACCGGTCTCAATTGAGAATCCATACGTTTTTGAAACTGTCGACAAAGACCACAGCATTGCGGTGACTTTCAAGAAAAAACAATATCCGATAATTGTTGAAACATCAACAGGCGGCAGCGTTTTGCCACCTGGTGAATTAAAAGCAGATTACGATACAATACAGAAATTTACTGTTATCCCAGATGTTAGTTATACGATTTCAAATATTCAGGTTAATGGCCATCCTGTATCATTCACGACGAATGTTTTTGATGTTCATGTGATTTCCGCCACTGAAATTCAAATCCAGTTTCAAAAATTATTACTAGTAGCGTATCATAGTTGTGATAGTGAAACCTATCAAGCCAACAGTCCATCTGTATTTTATGCAAATATCGAAAATCCGGACAATCTGGAAATAACTGCCCTTGGTATGCGAGTGACCATGCCTGTAAACTGGAGCTTTGTTTCAGCTGATCATTCGATTTTCGATATTTCAGAAAATATTTTAGAGTTTTCCTGGACCTCAGGAATGACTGATAACATAGACTTTTCATATACCTTACGTCCGCATGTTCATGCTGCTGGACCAAAAACAATTGAGGCAGAAATTGTATATCGCGTTGCCGATGGGCCTGAGGAAATTTTAGAAATTCAACCAGATATCTATTTAACTCAGGAAGAAATTGCCAATCACACTACCATAACAGGAACGATCTATCTGGATGATGAACCCGCGCCATATACATCAGCGGTAAGTCTGTATTTGTTTTTTAACAATGATCCTGATAAGATGCTTGACATTGTTTCTGATGGCCCAAGCTATATATTTTCTTTCAATGATCCCTTTGCAGAAACGTACACAATTCTTGCTGAGCTAGATGGATACGCTGATGTTTCTTATCCGCTAACAGATCTTCCCGCAACTAATGATATTTATCTGAAAACATTGACTGAAATTGAACCCATTGAAATTGATGAACCGGACAGCAAATCAACCCTGGTATATGAATCAACACTGCCTATTGTTCAAATTGGCGATCAATATTTGATTTCAAATGAAACGCTAAACGCCCAAAATTCGGCAGCCATGGCATTAATTGATATTGAAATTGGCAGCCTGATTCAGGATTCATCAATTCCGGCAACGATTTCTTATACATTGCGTGAAGGTCTATATCAAGATGAATCACCTTATTTGGCCAGATCCAATGGAAATGTGTTGGAAATTCAATTGTCCAATGCACAGATCAATTCTGAAAAAGGGATCCGGCTGACCATACCTGTTCAAGCAGGCCTCGCGTTGGATGATTTTCGGGGGGGCCCACAATGTGCAGTATACTATGCGCCAGATAAATCAAGTCTGGTAGATAACGCAAACATTTCCGCCATACCAGAGGCGGATATTGTGTCGGTCGATGACCAGGGCGTTACGTTTATGGCACGCTCACCGGCTATTTTTAGTGTGGGTGATATTGTGGAAGATGCCCCGGATCCAAACCCTGATCCTCAAACAGATTCATCAGAGGATGCTGGCGGTGGGTGTTTTATATCTTCTCTAGATTAAATACAGTTTTTTCTTATTGCAATTTTTTTAGAAATATGTCATAAAATTAAATTTTAATTCAGAAATTTCCAGGAATGCGCAATGAAAACTGATAAAAAAATCGGATTCATCGGGGCCGGAAACATGGCAGAGGCATTTATTTGCGGCCTTGTGAATAAAATATTTCCCGAAAATCAAATACAAATCAGCGAACCTGACGCTGATCGTATGGCGCAGATTCAAAAAAAATATAAGATAACAACAGCAATCAGTAATACTGAATTGTTTCAAAATAATGATATTGTTGTGCTTGCTGTTAAACCGCAAGTCATGAAAACAGTTTTATACGAGATACAACCCAATCATGTGAATAACCATTGCCTGATGGTTTCCATAGCAGCAGGAGTAACGATTGAGACTATTTCACAAATAATGTATCATCATCTGAACTCAAAAAGCAGTGGATTGATTCCCATTGTTCGCGTGATGCCCAACACACCGGCATTAATTCAATATGGCATGTCCGCCTATTGTGGCAACGAGTTTGCATCTCAGGATGATATGAACCTGGTATCTGAAATTCTAAGCGCATTGGGGAGAGTCATTGCAGTTTCTGAAAATCAAATGGATGCAATCACAGCAGTTTCCGGCTCTGGGCCGGCGTATTTATTTTATTTTGTTGAATCCATGATTCAAGGGGCACAAAATCTTGGCTTTACTGAGGATCAATCGCGCTTACTGGTCATGCAGACAATCGATGGCGCACTTCAATTGCTGAAACAACCCGATGCCTGTCCGATAAAATTGCGTGAACAGGTAACATCAAAAGGCGGTACAACAGAAGCAGCAGTTGAAATATTCCAGAATCGCAATCTGAAAAATGCGGTGATAGATGCCATGAACAGTGCTTCTAGGCGTGCCCAAGAACTGAGTCAAATGTAAACGCAAATGAATATCATATATAGAATTATTTGTGCAGGATTGGGAATCATTTTTATCTGGGCTTCGGTGGATAAAATTATGTATCCATCAAAATTTGCCGAAATGGTATATCATTATAAAATGTTGCCCGATATATTGATTCATTCAGTTGCCCTTTTTTTGCCATGGATGGAGTTGATTATTGGCCTTTTGTTGATTCTTGGCATCTGGGAGCAATGGGCGTTGATCATCTATAATGGATTGATCGTTGTTTTTATGATCGGTTTGTCATCAGCACTGATTCGCGGCCTGGACATTCATTGCGGTTGTTTCACTGTGGATCCAAATGCTGAAAAAGAGTTACTGATGTCCCTGTTACGTGATATTCCTTTATTTATTATCAGCATGGGATGTTTGTTTATTTCCATAAAAAATCGAAAAAAAGCTAAAATATAATCATATGTTTACAGAAAATATAACCTATCATGCTGCTTTTATTGCAGGTTTGCTATCTTTTTTTTCTCCGTGCATTTTGCCACTGATTCCGGCATATTTTACCTTTATTACCGGCTTTACACTTGAAGAGTTGACAGAATCCAATACTTCGGAAATTCGTCGAAAAGTGATCCAGTCCACAGTGGCATATATTTTAGGCTTTTCAACAGTGTTTATTATTTTGGGGGCTTCGGCATCCCTGGTGGGACAAGTGGTTCAGTCCTATCAAACAGCCATTCGCATTGTGGGTGGACATATCATTTGTATATTGGGTTTTCATTTAGTTGGTATGATTCAAATCAAAGGGCTGGAGTTCGAAAAACGATTTCATTTTACCCAGAAACCACTCCATTTTATGGGAACATTTCTGGTGGGTATGGCGTTTGCTGCAGGATGGAGTCCTTGTATTGGCCCGATTCTTGGATCCATATTTATTGTTGCAGCCAACCAGAACAGCGTTAGCCAGGGAACGATTTTATTGGCCATATATTCAACTGGGCTGGCCTTACCATTCCTGTTGATATCTTTTTCAATTCAATCTTTGTTAAGTTGGTTATCGCGGGCGAAATATTTCATTAAGTATGTGAATACCATATCAGGCGTTTTGTTAATTATCATCGGTATTCTTTTAATTATAAACAAATTGCAAATATTGGGGTAATTATGAAAATATTGTCAAAAATGACTGTATACATGATTTTGTTAATTTTGATGTCAGGAACTAGCCTTTGGGCCGGTCGTGTAGATTGGATGGATTATCACAAAGGCTTGGAAAAAGCCAAAGCTGCCAACAAACCTGTTTTATTAAATTTTTATGCAAATTGGTGCGGTTATTGTCGAAAAATGGAAAATGAAACTTTTGCCGATCGAACTGTGGCCAATGTTTTACAAGACTCTTTCGTACCCATTCGTTTGAATTCAGACAAACAACCCCGAATTTCAGCCAGTTATGGTGTTCGCGGTTTGCCATTTTTTTGGTTTCTCACTGCCAAGGCTGAGCGAATAGCTGCTTTGCCCGGTTACATTCCGTCGGAAATGTTTGTAAAGTATTTAAGATATATTGAAACAGACAGCTATCAAAAAATGGATTTTGAAACATTCATGAAGTCCGGCAAAACAAAGAAAACAAAAAAATAATCTTGACATTAAATTATTATTGTATAAAAGTTTAAACATTTACTTTATATATATTTTTAAACTTGAAGTTTAAACGTTGCCAAAAAACAAGCTAAATTGCTTGCTTTGGTAGCAAATAATAAATAATGGATATTCATCAATCTCGAACATTATTTAGCAGCTTGATGATTATACCAACAATTAAGGAGGTTGAAATGAAAAATTCAGGCACTGCAAACAAATTTGGTTCAGCGTTGAAAAAAATAAAAATTATTTCAATTTTTACCATGATATTCATGTTATTCTGTTCTCATTCATCGCTTGCAGTCACCCGTGAAGAAATTATTGAGCAACTCAAGACGGTTCAATCCTATGAAGAGGTTGCCAAAACAGTGATCAGCAATGCAATCATAAATGATGGCATAGATATTGAGGATATTTCAAAATTGCTGATGGAAGCTGTGGTGCAATTTGCAACAGAAATGAACGATAATATTGCACAATCAATCCAGTCTGCGAGTAAGGGGGCAATCGTTGGAACAATTCAAACAACAGCGCAGGTTGGAATGGATGTCAAAAAAAATACAAGCATAGCATCTAAGATTATCGTTCAGAACGCAATTTATGCATGCACGAATACAAATATTTCTTCAAACGAAATTGTACAATCGGTTTCAAAGGGAACAGCGAACGGCGTTGTAATGGTAGCAGCTGGCAGTAGTGATGTGGGGATCATGATGGACCTAACAGAGGGTGCATCTGAGGGTATTGTTAATGGGACAATTGAGGCAGCCGTTTCTTCTGGTCAATCAGAGGCAGCTAAAGCTGAATCTGTTGAAGCCGCAACAAAGGGATGTATAACAGCCATTAAAGATGCCATTTCTACAACTGCTATTGATGCAGCCCCCATTATCGAAGCTAGTATTTCTGGTGCAATTAAAGGCAGCGGTGAAGATAAAGTGCTTGTTGCAAACACCCTTTCAAATATGCAGGATGTCATACCTGAAGTCGATGTCAATAAGTTTGTTGTTCCAATTATGGAAGGTACAGATGAAGCACAAGTACAAGAGGAAATTGTTGAAGAATCGGAAGAAGTTGTTGAGGATGAACAAAAAGAAGACGTTGAAGAAACAGAAGCTCAGGAAGTAACAGAAGAGCCGGAATACGCTGTTGAGGATGATGGAGAAGATACTTATGAAGAAAAGACTGATGAAACCACGACAACCGAAGTGACAATTCCATGGACTCCGACAACCACTCCCAGTACTGTCACAACGACAACAACGCGACAAGAGCCAACAAGTCCACATAAGTAAGTAGCAAAAATAGTAATCTTCATTTAGCAACATATGGTTATGAACAAGTTCCCGGCCTTTCGGTTCGGGAACTTATCCCTGACTTTCTAACGAAAAATTATTCCAAATTTTAATTGGATTTAACATAATTTTTTATCAACTGTGTGATTAAAATCAAGAGGTTCAAATGTCAACTACAAAGTTATTGTTCTGCTGGATAGCCCTTTTGATCACGATATTTGCAACACATCCTGCTCATGCCAAAAATATATCTGCAACCCACCAAGGTCCAGAATACTATAGCGCAAATCAGCTAATAACAATTAATGTAGAAATTTCATTCTCGGTAACTCTTACTGCATTGGGTATGAATGTAGAGCTTCCAGAAGACTGGACATATGTCGAAAGAGCAGGAATAAATCCATCGGAGATAACAAAAGTTAAGGGTAATTCGGTATCATTTGCCTGGATTAATAACTTGGATCCAGATACCTTCACTTTTTATTATGATATTCGCACAAGCGAAAAAATAAATACTCACAAATCTATATATGCGACAATTCTTTATCGGGAGGGAGATTCTGGAGAGCTAAAAAAAACTGTCCTACCTGCCCCTCTGCAGTTAGAAGTGGATAAAGACAACGATGGTGATGGCGTTACAAACTCGCAAGATGCTTTTCCAGATGACCCAACAGAAACATTGGATACAGATAAAGACAAAATAGGAAACAATGCAGACACCGATGACGACAACGATGACATGCCAGATACCTGGGAAATTGAACACGGCCTTGATCCTTTAACTCCCAATGCGAATGATGATAACGACTCAGATGGTATTAGTAATTTTGATGAATTTAAGAACCAAACACCACCATCCAATTTTCTGCCATCAAAGCCAGAGATTGTATCACCAAGCCATAATTTAACGAATGTTAGCTTAAGTCCAAAACTAATTTCAGGAGCATTTGATGACCAAAATGAATCGGACGCTCTCCACTTTTCAGACTGGCAAGTCAGCCTTGATAGCGACTTTAAGCAAATGATATTTCAGCATAATCAAGAGGGCGACCAACGGCAAATTCAACTTCCGGATTTAGTATTAGAATCTGACACAGCCTATTATTGGCGAGTCCGGTATTGTGATAATTACAATGAATGCTCTGAATGGTCAGAAGCTCATTTTCGAACGTGCCTTGATACGAATTCGACAAATGGTATCCCCAACGATCAACAAGTCGATCCATATACAGATTTGGATGACAATGATGAATACGACAACGAGCAGAATTCAATCAAGTCGTTTGAATCGCTAGTGGGTGATGTACAAATAGGAATTAAAAGTGATTCACCCAGTGCGTATACAATCAGCTCAGCAAAATCTGTTGACCCATCTGCAATTACCGAAACATTCAATCGACCCGATGAAATGCCATTTGGTATGATCACATTTAAAATCAACCTTGCCACAAAGGGAAACTCGACGAAACTCTATGTCTATTACTCCAGTCCTTTACCAGAGGATGCCCTGTGGTATACCTATGATATTAAAACTGGATGGTCTGCGGATAAACCGGTTCTCTCAGAAGACCGCAAGGTGGTTACATTGTTTCTGACAGATGGTGGCGATGGGGATGCTGATGGTCTTGTTAATGGAATAATCATTGACCCGGCAGGACCGGGGATTTCTTCTTCATCATCAACACAACATCCTACTCCGCAATTGATTGAGGTGGAAGACATAGATAATGGCAGTTGTTTTATAGACTTGATTAAAAATTGAACGTTCAAGCAATAAAGATGATTTTTCTTGACAAGCGATTAATTATTGCATAAAAAATTTTACTTTTATCGGGACGTGGCTCAGTCTGGTAGAGCACAGCGTTCGGGACGCTGGGGTCGGTGGTTCAAATCCACTCGTCCCGATATTCATACAAAAATTATTCATTGTTTCTAAAAAAGGGCTCTACAGCCCTTTTTTTGTGCAAATTGGAGGTGAACATGAGAATTTTAATCACTGGTGGTGCGGGATTCATCGGATCACATTTGGCTGAGGCATTGTTGGAATCGGGTAATGAGGTTTACATTATTGACGATCTCTCTACTGGCAGTATAGATAATATACGTTTGCTGGAAAAAAATTGCCCAAAAAACACACGCCTCTTTTTTTACGAAAAAAGTATTCTGGACCACGAAATTATGCTGGAACTTGTTGGCACTTGCAATGTCGTATATCATCTGGCGGCAGCAGTTGGGGTCCAATATATTTTGGATAACCCCCTTAAGTCAATACAGATCAATATTCAGGGAACTGAAAAAGTGTTAGAGTTATGCGCCAAGTTCAAAAAAAGAGTATTGATCGCATCATCGTCAGAAGTCTATGGCAAACACCTTCACGCGCCCCTTGTTGAGACTGACAATATTATTTATGGCCCATCCAGTAAATTTCGATGGAGCTATGCAGCATCAAAACTAATCGATGAGTTTTTTGCCATTGCTTACAATCGCATGAATGATTTGGAAATAGTAATTGCAC
>Ga0272440_1004339_pt1 | contig 10165 bp, 6 predicted proteins | sample SSMMMBAug17_FD_192440 | JGI IMG/M metagenome (GOLD analysis project Ga0272440, IMG submission 192440) | Marine sediment archaeal communities from Little Sippewissett salt marsh, Falmouth, MA, United States - SSM-MMB-Aug17 | ecosystem: Environmental > Aquatic > Marine > Wetlands > Sediment ... | reverse complement strand
TTTTTTTTTCCAAACAAATTAAGTCACATTGAAAGTTTTGTGAATTTAAAGAATTGAGAATTCTAAGAACAACCTGTTCGGCACCTCCATCAGCCAGCGAGTTAATCATAATATATTTTTTCATTAGATCTCCAGATAAAGTTTTTTAACAACTTGTATGTTCAAAGTATCAGCAATATATTTTGAACATATAAATTGTAATTTTTAATTATTACTTTAATTGTTTATAAAAAAAATAATATATTTGCAAGAAAACAAAATAAAAATTTTATTTTTTAAAAGGGCATTCTTCATAAAAATAGGCTTAATCTTTATTTAGCTCATATTATTCTAAGGAAATAGAATCTAATTATAGAATAAACCCTTTAAATAATAAGTTTAAAAAATGTTTCATTTACCTATAAAGATAGTGAACAGTATGCATTGAAAGATATCAATCTTAGGGTCTGGTAAGAAATAACTTGGACTTTATTTTTCGTATTCAGTTTGGAGAAATTGTATTACATGAGTTTCGGATTAATAAAATTTTTGACCAAAAAATATTGGACTGATATTGTCTTTGTCTATGGAAAAGGAACGAATACAGGAGATATTGAGTACCATCCAACAGATATTAATTAGCACGGGCGCATTCCCAAAAAGTAGGAATTTTTAATTTTGTTCAGGTATTTCTAAGGCTCAAGTGAATAATTTCAAGGGATTTAGCATTTACAGAATCTAAAATAATAAAGAATAAAGGGCTTTAGAAATACCAAAAAAATTTATTTTTTCCGTGTCTTAGGAGTCCGAAAATTCCTTTTTCGGATTGCGCAATATTAATGCATAAAACAAAAGAACATTAACAATTTTAATTTTAAAGATAAAATTTCACTGAATAAATAACGAAGAATTTATATTTCATATTCTTTAATTGTGTCAGCATAATTTTTTAGAATACTTGCGCAATCCGAAAAAGGAATTTTCCGACTCCTAAGACACGGAAAAAATAATTTTATTGGGTATTTCTAAGGCTCAAATGAATAATTTCAAGGGCATGTATTTTTTCTTAGCGCTGAAAGCGCGAAATAATATAGCCCAGGGCAACGCTCTGGGTAACGATCTACAGTAATTTTAGCCCTGTAAGGGCGTATTAATAATAGATTCATGTTTTAATTCGCCCTTACAGGGCTAAAATTGTGCTTAATATCACCCAGGGCGTTGCCCCATAAGCGCTCAAATAAGGATATTCAATTTTCATCGACTAAAATATCAACTTTTAACTTTCTTGGCCTATTTTTTTCATCAACCCCTCTTTGATTCTATTACAATTAATCAAAACTTGATTTATTGGAAGTACAGGTATAGTATAATGTTATGTTGAAAAATCATAAACCAAAAATTAAATTTTCTCCAAGGACTCTTTACATCATTTTTTTTTAAATCTTATTATCCCCCTGGGTTTTTCTCAGGCACCTTATATTTTTGATGGTACATTAGCTGAAAATATTGCATTTGAAATGGATAAAAAAATATTGATAAAAATCAAGTAATAAAATGTTGTCATATGGCTGCCATGGATGATTTTTTTAATAATTTATCCCCTTGGTATTGATTCTTATATTGGAGAAAGGGGTATTCGTCTTTCAGGAGGGCAAAGTATTTGCCAGATCATATTGATATGCTAAAGTTAACAGTGTAAAGGTGTACTATATAGATAATTTAATTTTTAATATTTCTATCAATTTAATCTTAATTAGGAGATATTTCAACTTATAGTAATTTTTCCTGGATAGCTCTTTGGGCTGATACCTCTTATTATGTATTTCAAGTAATAAGGATTCAATAAAAGTATAATATAAACGTCCGATTGTATCCATTCCTGGGAGAGAAATATTCCTTTGATATTCACTATAATATTTAACAATTTTTTCTAAACAATATGGGATTTCAGAAACTTTTTCAAACAGTTCACCACCTGTACCTACAAGCTTAATATGTCCACCATCTTTTAGCGCCAAAGCAGGCAGACCACAGTGCATTGCCTCAATTAGAGAATTTGAACATGGATCTTTTTGAGAAGCTGTAATAAAAATATCATTTTTTTTTAGTAATTCAGATAAATTTTTACTTGTCAAAGAATTGATATGGTTTATTCTCTTAAAAGATATTGGGCTGTTACCGACAAATGTCATATCATACTGTTCAAAATCAAGATTATTATCTAACCATTCATAAATATGAAAGCCTTTTTTTATGTTTGACGACCAGCTTGTTGCGATTAAACGAATACGTCTTTTCGATGAAAAGGGCTCTTTTTTTTCTTTGTTAAAAATCAATGGATCTGGTGCATTTTGGATTACTGTCTCAAAATTATTTTGTTCTAATCCCATATTATGATTTTGTTTTTTTGACCATTCTGATTGAAATATGGTTGCATCTGAAATCATTTTATTAAAAGTATTTACAATTAAATCTCTTTTATCATCCAAATTATTATATAGTCGAATAGGACCATCTATGCGATGAACAAAAAGCTTATAAGGATATTTTTGCTTTAATTTGGAAACAATCTCAACATATTGATGACTATTGAACAAAACCGCATCTGCTTTTTCTACATTTTCCTCATAGGCATCAATAGTTTGCAAGAAATTTTTAAGTGATCGTAAGAATTGATTCCCACCTCCCGTGGGCTTATCGTATATTTTAAACAATATATGAATTTTTGTCATTTGTAACATTCCTATCTACTAACGAAGATTTAGACAGTAAGTAATATAAATAATTATTTTATCATGTTAAATCCATACATTCTGACAAGATGTCGTTGCATTGTTCTTTTGTGAATATCCAGGTCAAATTCACTTTTGAGCAACGCAACAATATGGATAGTAATAGTAAAGCAAAGCATAAATAACGTAATGGTTTTAAAAAGCTACAAACCTCTCTCTTCAACCATCCTTTACATTTTGGATTCCTTTTTTATCTGTATATATATATCGAATTTTTATGAGTCTTCCCAAAAAAGAGCGTATAATTTTAAAAACAGATAACGCTGAAATATTGGATTTTAGCCTATATATAGGCCTCGGCGTTATAAAAGCGTATAGTCAAGTGATCAAGCATGTCCTTTGGAAAAAGCTAATATCAACGTTTCAGATATTCTTTTTTACCATATAATCAATCAGCCTAACAAATTTGATCAGTTTAAAAAATTTGATTACCAATCAATATAGAAATACGAATCTGGCTGACAAATACGAAGAATTAAAAAAAGCTATCTCGTATTTTTATCATACAATCTTGCAATAAGGAAATCATTCAAACATATTTTCTTCCTATTATAAAATATCCAGTTGTTATCCAATTACTCTTATAATAATAATATTTATCCAAATACAAACAAAATTTCGCAATAACAGGAAGTATTAATTTCGTAATAATCCGATTTTTTAAAGCTTTTTTGTTCTTTGAGGCCATTCCAAGCGATACATGTAGCAGATCATACATTACTGCAAAAAGACTTCCCATTGGCTCTAAATGAACTATTTCAAAATTTTTTATAGTCAGCTCCAATTTGATTTTGTTGGGTGTCCATCTTTGAAAATCGTCAGGATCAGCATGTATTGGATATAAAAATGGCATAGTAATGATTAGTAGTCCTTTGGGCTTTAGAATTCTTTTTGCCTCTTGAATAACACTTGTAGGGTTTAAAATATGTTCTAATACTTCTGTTAATAAGATAATGTCAAATGAATTTTCCTCAACACAAATAGAATCAGCAGAACATAAATAATCAGGCCTCGTAGTTTTATCAATATTTACATATTCCCAACTTTTTACAATATCCAGTGGAGGACGAAAAAAACCTCGTTTGTTATTTTTTTTTCCCCCAATATCAAGTACTTTTCCGAAAAATTGAACTTGTGAAAGCATTAAATCTAAATAATACCTTCTAAATGTAATGATTTTATATTTTTTTTTTTGATTTAATGGCATTTTTATTAGTCCTTAGAGGTTAAAAACTCCGCCTTTCAGGCGGATAGATTTATCATTAAAATATGATACTCTATTTAATATTTAACGAGGGAGAACAATAAATGGAGTATTGTTATGGCAGTCATACGGTTTTCAACATAGAATATCATTTTGTTTGGATTACGAAATATCGCTATCAAATACTAACAGTAGCCACGATAACTTATTGAAAATATTAATATTTAAAGCATATTGCGGCTTTTACTCTATAAATTTAGCATGTTAAATTAATTATTTATATTACTTACTGCTGAAATCGTAATTCTAAGGGAACATAGAATTAATTATACAAAAAATTATAAAATTGATTTTTATCTATTTATGAATTAAAAAATTAATATCATGAATATTCAATTGGTTTTCAACAAATCTAATACACGGATGTTTTAATTTACTCATTATTCTCGCAACAGTTGCATTGTAAGACCAATCTTGTTTTTGTGGAGATTTATTCATTTTTTTTGACTTATCTGTACTTAGCTGATTACTTTTTAACAATTTGAATTGTTCACCTATATCTGTTACCACAGCCCTATTTTTTTCAAATTCACTTTTTACAGATTCATAATCAATATAATTTATTGAATCAATATATTTATATGGTCTTGCCAGCATTAATAGATAAATTTTTGCAAGAGTTTTTGGGCACTTGGGAGGAAACAAAACTTTATAATGATTTTCAATTGGTTGATTATAATTTGGCGCCTGAACAAAACCAGTACCACCTTTTTTTAAAACCCTAACAAATTCACTTATTGATTTTTTTACATCTTGAACATGTTCAAAGACTGTAATGCATTGAACATAATCAAAAGTTTCATCTGGAAAAGGAAGTTTTTCAGACTTTGAAAGGCAAAACTTTTTTTTTAGATGATAAATTTTAGAACGGAGTTTTGCGATTTCTATAACTTCTTTGTCCACATCGCATCCCATGGATTTTGCACCAAGTTCATTTCCTGCAACAACAAAACCACCCCACCCACAGCCAATATCAAGCATTCTTGAATTTTTTAATTGAATACCTGCAAGTTTTTCAATTATTTTTAATAAAAATTTAGCTCTTGGAACCTCATTCTTTCTAATTTGTATAAGTTCTTGCCAGTTAAATAGTCCAAGTTCTTTCCAGTAATAATTGTATAAATGCGTTTTTATTTTATTATCAAATAATACCTGAAGCGATTTCATTGTTTCACCTTAAATAATTTAAAAAGTTTAATATCTCCAAAATTTTCTTCCATAACAAATAAATATTTTTTACTTTCCTGCTTGTTATTTTGAATGGGATATTCAGGATCATACCAAAGTAACGGAAGTCTTACATTATCTTTAATGAATTGTATATTTTGATTAATATCTTTTTTAGTCGCTTTATCAATATCTACTTCAAAAACAATCTTTTTATCAGGAAGTTTAATAAGTGATATAATACCCATCAAAAGGCTTTCATTTGCTTTGTTCTGAATTACAATAGATGTTACTTGTTCTGATAGCAATAGCGGAGTTGAAAAATCATAGCTATTTCTAATTACAGGAAATTTAAATTTTTCCTTTACAAAAGATAAATGGGAAAGATATTGATGCCAGGGAAGTGTAAACCATGGAAATAAATGTTCAGTAAGAATTTTAACATCGTAATTCTTTTTTTTCCAAACATTCGATGCATTTTTCTTATTATTTGATTTAGAAAGAATTTGAATATTATAATCAACTTTAACTAAATTTGAATCTTTTATCGACAAAATATACTGTCCAGGTTCAAGCTGGCCTGTGTTAAGATTAAGTTCTGATTTTTTTGGAAAAAATATTCCTATTCCTTTTCGACGATCATCATACTGTTTGTAATTATTGCCGATGACAATACAGTCATCAGGTAAATCGGCATCATTATTTGTGAACATGCATGGCAAAATAAAAGATTTATCCCACCATCCATCAAAAGATAAAACAGATAACAAACCATAATCAGATCCTAAAAATAAAACAGGATTATTGGAAAAATTTTTTTGAATATAGGATTCCATTTTTTCAGACTGAAATATCCTAGTATTTTGAAATTTATGAATGAAATCGAATGAAATGCGTGTCTTAAAATGAAATAGTATTAATATCACTGATAATAATACTATTAGGCTGTTCGCAGTAAATATTATTACCTTTTTATTTTTAAATGAAACATTTTTATTTTGATTATATAAAATTATGAGTGTCTGAATATTATGCTGTATACCGTAAGCAATTACAAACAATAATGAAATTTCTAGAAAAAGAAATGTTCTTTCTCCCCTCAAATGCATTGAACTTAAAAATGTTGTTCCAATAAAAGTTATTAGAAAGAGTGAAAAAATTTTATATTCTTTCTTCTTGATGCAATAATAAATGCCATTTATCGTAAGAGGTAAAAAAATACCTGAAAAATATAAATAAAAAGGAGAATGACTCAAGAGAAGTTTAAGCCCTCTGAAATCAAACGTCCATTTATTTTCCATACCTAAACTTTCGGCAAAAATGGGAATAATATAATTTGATTTCAGTAATAGTTTGTAAGTAATGTAAAAAAATAAAGCTACAGCGCATAAAAAGAGGGCTTTTTTTATTTCTGAGCCTATAGATTTCTCAAAAAGTCCACATAATACAATTGTTCCCAAAATGGAAGCTATTCCAAACAAACTCATGGGATGTGAAAAAAACAGAAAGAGAAGAAAAATTGGAGATAATATATACCAATGTTTTGAATAAAAAAATGACCAAAATAAAAAAAGCCAAAAAAGTATACAATAAAAAGAAGGAGTAATCCAAAAAAAACCATGATATGAACCATTTCCAGTATAAAAGGCGAAAAGAATAAAGCCTACTAGATAGTTATAGGGAGTTTGACCATGATTTTTAAATATCAAAAATAAAACAATACCAATAAAAAAAATACCAACATAAAAATTAAAATGAAATACATCTTTTGAAGAAAGATTAAAAAAAGCAGCAATTCTTCCCAAAATAAAATGGTAAGGTACAGAATAAAAAAGGTTGAAGTAGGATAAACAATCTTTATCGTCTATAAATTTGCTTTTAGCATCTCCCTGGTACTTTAAAGAGGTAAAAGGTGTGTAGGTTTTAAAGTAGTTGATTTTAGAAATATAAAAATCGCTGTCTCCAAGGCCAATTGGGCATGGGTGATTATACATTCTAAAATATATGCTATACCACTGAAAAAAGAAAAAAATGGAGATCGCTATAATAATTGTGAACAAAGGTATAGTTTGTTTTAAAATTGTTTGTTTCATTATGTTTAGTGTATTTCTCGTCTAATTGCCGCAACTTGATCAGATAAAATACCAAAAAAGACAAGAAGAATTCCTGTCAAAAAACCTACTACAGCAGTTTTTGGAAAGCTACAAAAACGTACAACGCCATAAATAGCAAATAACAGGCTTGGAATTAAGATGCTTATAGCAGCTGGGATATATACTTTTAAGGGATTAAATAAAGAAATACATCTTGTGATTAAAAGTAGTGTAATAGCACCATCTCTCCCCTGACGCACATAGCTTTTTCCACCCTTTCGAGGTTGTACATTAATTGGTTGATATTTTACGTTGTACCCGGCCTTAAGCATCGCGAGAGTGATGGTTGTGGAAAAAGAAAAGCCATTTGGTAGAATGTGCATAAATTCGAGTACACATTGTTTTCGTATCAATCTGAAACCAGAATTAATGTCAGGAATCTTTATACCTGATAAATAATTTGCCACGACGCTAAGTAGCCATTTTCCAGGTTTTCGTATCCATTCCTTTCCAACTTCTTCTTTGCGCTCTCCCACGACCATGTCAAATTCATCAATATGCAACAATAATTTTGGAATATCTTCCTCCTTATGCTGGCCGTCTGAATCCATCATAAGAATGTATTCGCCAGATGCTTTTCGGATTCCTGTTTTAAGTGAGGCTCCATATCCTTTGTTATATGGATGATTAATAAGCAATACATCAGGAAATTTTTGAATAATTTCTTGTGTATTGTCAGAGGAGCCATCATTAACAATAATAACTTCAAATTCTGGACTATTAATGTAATACTTAAGTGTTGTCAAAAAATTTTCAATAGAATCTGCTTCGTTATAAGCTGGAATTACTATTGATATCAAATTTGATTCTTTGCGAGCCATGATATTAAAATCCTCCAAATAAAAAATCTATCCACAAATTATTCGTTTTGCTACGCCAATTTTAGTTTTAAAATCAGCCAATGAATCTACCTTTAAAGTTTGTTTTGCCAAATAAAAGGGCCTCAAATAGAATTTTTTGTATGCTTTATTTAATAGTCCTATTAGCTCATCACCTGGCAATGTGTTGGGTAAGTATCGGGGGATAAAATCTTTTGTTGGATCAGAAGCAAAATCTCTCCAATAGTCATCCTCATACAAACCCTTTTCAAGACATTCCATGTAAAGTGGCGTTCCAGGAAATGGTGTTAAAATTGCGAAATGTGCAAAATCAGGTTTTAACTGTAAGGCAAAATCAAGTGTTTCGATCATTTGTGATTGAGTTTCATTCGGACAACCGAACATGAAATAACCAAGAGTCTCTATTCCAACTTTTTGGGCTGATTTAAAAGCGTTTATTGCTTGCTCTTTAGTAATTCCTTTTTTTAGAACTTTCATCATTTCTGCGTTGGCCGCTTCAACACCGAAATGAATGCGTTTACATCCAGCTTTTTTCATCAATGATAGCATTGATAAATTTACAGTATCAACCCTTGCTCGTATGTCCCATTGAATTTTTATATTTTTATTAAGCAAGGTTTCACAAATTTCCATAACACGTTCCTTATTTACCGTAAACGTATCATCATAGAAAAATATTTCTTTAATATTTAGATCTATACAGGATTCTATTTCCTCAATAACGCGATGGGCAGATTTCGCTCTGAATTGTTTTCCCAAATGTGGTCTATCACAAAAAATACACTTGAAGGGGCAGCCACGCGAAGAAAAAGCTGTTGTAACATATTCAGTAGATGTTTGATTTGATGAAAGCAATGAGGTGTACAATTTATACTCAAGAAGGCTCCTGTCTGGCAAAGGCAATGAATCAATATTAATTTTCTTTGTATGTGTTTCGTTAAAGCAAACTTTTTCACCGACTATCCAATAAAGTCCAGGAATGTTGTTGTGGTCAAGATCGACATTATCAGCCAACGAATTGATTAATTGAGTGAAAGATATTTCTGCTTCGCCTGAAATACAATAAGTAACTCCTGGAATTTTAATGCTTTCTTCTGGATAAATAGCAATATGAGGACCACCTAGGATAATGGGAATATTTTTATTTATTTGTCTGATAGCTTTTATTTGATTGATAACATCTACAAGAGTAAATGTCATTGTTGTAATACCTACAACATCATATAACATTGTTATTTCAGCGACTTGGTTGTAATTGACATTATGCACTAAAGCATCATAAATGTAAACGCTGTGATCACTGTTGTTTTTCATGTAAGTTGCAATATCAAGTAAACCTAGTGGTGGTAATTCGCCAGTTTTAGTGCTAACATATTCAGGAACACAGTTAGAAATATTATAATAACTTGGTGGATTTACTAATAAAACTTTTAATAATTTCATTGAAAATTTCCTTTTTTTACGGCCAATCATAATCAGTAAAACATATATTAATGTTTAAAATTATCAACTGTAACGTTGTGAAGGAAGCCGTTTTTTTATTATAAATCGTTGCTTGAAGTCACGATAAGCATAGAAACCAATCATGTCAAATAATGAAACACAATTAAAAAAAATTTGTATTTACATCAAACTGAAAGATTAACTACTTGATTTTTCCCCGTTCTCTGAATAAATTTTCAAATTTTATAAATTAACATATGATATATTTTTAACTATTTTTTCCAGCAATGCAAATCATTATGTCATATAAATTAACGAAAATTCGAAGTTTATACAAACCCGTTTTATGAATCAGAAAATTTGGAAGTTTGACTATCGGTCCAAATGCCTCTTGCGCCTTGAAAGCTAAAAATTCCAGTGTAGTCCATTTACCAGGGTAGGTAAATTGTTTTATTGAAAAATTGTTCAATTTAAATAAAGTACTCAGACTTTTTGGCGTATAAAAAAAAAGATGCTGAGGAGGTGTTA
>Ga0272440_1004338_pt1 | contig 10166 bp, 8 predicted proteins | sample SSMMMBAug17_FD_192440 | JGI IMG/M metagenome (GOLD analysis project Ga0272440, IMG submission 192440) | Marine sediment archaeal communities from Little Sippewissett salt marsh, Falmouth, MA, United States - SSM-MMB-Aug17 | ecosystem: Environmental > Aquatic > Marine > Wetlands > Sediment ... | reverse complement strand
GCATACTAAGTATCTAAACGAACCAACAACTAAAAAAACAAATTAAATGAAATTACACCTGTCATTGCCTGTCCTTAAAAGAAAAACTAAAACGTAATATTTTGATAATCTTAAGCATAAAAGGAAAATTGACTTATGATTCATTATAAATATCATTACATTTTTATTCGTATAGTAATCTTATTTTTACTATTTAGTTTCTGTCCTGTTAATGTTTACGCTTCAAACAATACAAACAAAAATGATACAATGCAGGAAGAAGTTAACAGGCTTCATGGTGTCATTCAAAAATTAAATAATCAAATTGACTATTATCAAAATGAAAATGAATTTTTAAAAAATGACATTAAACATAAAAAGGATACCATTCCTTTCATTCATCAATTAGTTTGTTATATCATAATTGTTGTTACAATAGCAGGCTTGCTTCTATATACCATTCGCTCGCGTGAAAGAATTTTTAAGTATGAAGGGAAAAACAGTGAGCAATTGACCAAACTGGTGATGGAAAATACCTTTGGAATGCCGGGGGGTACAGTTCGTGGAATCCTGGCTATTTCTATTCTAATCACCTTTATCATTTCTATTTTAATTTATTTTCCAGACCAAATACCAGATTCAATAAAAGTAACTGCTGCACTTGTTTTTGGATTTTACTTTGCGAAAAACAATGAGCAAAGAAAAGAATATATGGACAGGATGATGCAAAGCAATAACAATACTCAAAAAGTAAAACGAAAAGAAGCCTTGCAAAGCATTGAATCTGCCCAAAAAGCAGGAGCAAAAAAATCAGACTCCTTGTTCAACAGTGCTAAAAAACTTGTTTCTGATGCTGAAAACGAAAACAGTGATGAAGAAGCTGAAAAATTATATGACAAAGCCATTCTAAAAGCGCAAATGGCTCAACAAAGTGTTGAATTTTCAGAAAATACAAAAAAAGCGATAGAATGTAATAAATTAACAGATATTATTTCAAATCGATTGAAGGTCTTGAAAGAACTCAACATTCAAGAAAAAGAAATTCAAGAATTATATCAAAAGCTCATTGGTCTCAACACTGAAAAAAAATATGATGACGCATTCGTTATATCTGATAAATTAATGACAATGATTGATTATATTGATGAAGGTCCGGTTGTTAAAAAACTTAAATCTGCAAAAGAAAATTTAGATGCCTCACAGTCATTAGGTTTAAATGGAACAACCATTATTAAAGGCATTTTTTCAATCATACAAAAATTCAACAAAGACAAAAATGATTATTTTATTGATTTATTACGAAAAAGAATAACTGGTTCTTTTCTAGAAGAATTTGACATCAAAAATGTTGTCAATTACCTCAAACAAATGGGGCATGAATCAAAAATTACCAGTGCGATCAATCAGGCTGTTCTTAAATTTGATCAACTCATTCCAATCAATTTACGTGAAAAGCTAAAAGATTCTGATTTGGTAGAAACTATCTTAAATGCAGGAGAAATTGAAAGAGAAAATTTATTAATATCTCCTGAATTTGAAGATCAAATTGGTCCGGAAGACTTTTATGACTTTATTAAAAAAATTCGAAACAACATTGTTGATGAAGCATTCAGTCACATTAAACTTCCCGATGATTTATCTTTTTCGCAATACAAAAATATGATTAAAAGCTGCCAAAATGATGATGATGGCAGGGGAGCATTAAAATCAGTTTTAGATGTATTGGAAACAGGAAAAGATATTTTAACCCAAAAAACACATCAAAAATGGACAATGTTAACTGAAAACACATAGAACATTATAAGGAAATAACACTATGTTACTACAATGGTGCATGAAATTAAGCGGTCTGGAAGGATCGAGATGGGATATCTTTCAGAAATATTTTAAAAAAGTTTTAAGTTGGGATCTATTTAAACAATCTTCAAATCTTTATAACAGCCATTTGAATAGACATTCCGGTTGGACTTTTTCAAAAGATCAAACTTATCTGATGCCAAAGCCGACCAATGATGATATTCGACAATCCTATTCCCAAAATGCAGTAGATGCAATTCAATCGACAACGGCCATGCATCAATTATCAGTAGACAATACGCAATCAAATCAACCTGATCTTCAACATGACATTCCGCCTTTACAAAAAGGGATTGTTAATGCTTCACGACTTCATTTTCGAAAAAAGCCAGGTGGCGAACATATTAAATATTTGGATCATGATACCCCTGTTGATATCATTCAAACCTTTGATAAATGGCTTCATGTTTCTATTGATGGACAGGAGGGGTTTGTTTTCAGAAAATACATTATCCCTGTAAATGCAAATGAAATTATAACGACTTCTCAACCTGAAGATGGAATGGTATCAGAGATAATTGATGAGAATGCAAACTTACCTGATTTTAATGGTGATTTAACATGGATACATCAATGGGAAGGGCATTGTGGAAAACCATACTGGCCGGGCGGATCATCTGGTATTACACTTGATCCTGGTGTTGATTTGGGACATTCAGACCATTCTGCTCTCATACAACAATGTTATCAAAGCATTTTAAATCATGAACAAATGGATGAAATTAATGACATTGTTGAAAAAAAATTAAAAGGAAAAAATGCCAGAGACTATTTAAACGTTCGTTCAAGCGAAACATTTAAAAGTATCAGAATAACAAAATTGCAAGCCCAAAAAATTTTTCCTCACCTTATTCGTCCTTATTGGCAAGACATTACCAATCGTTTCAAAGAACTGCGTGACCCTGACGTGCCGAAATCTGTACAAACAGCAATGCTGTCCATTGCTTATAACAGAGGGGCTTATAATAGTCATTTGGAGGTTCTTAAACCGCATATTGAAAATAAGAATTGGTCTCAGCTGGCAAATGCGATTGGGAGGATGCAACAAAATCATAGCCTGTATGGCATTCGAAGACGTAGACGTTCTGAAGCAAAAATGATATTTGATAGCTATGTTTAAAAAAATGTAGTTCCTAGGGAAAATGATCTTATGCAACAAACGATGACCAACAGTATCGGTATGATTTTGATTAAAATCCCTTCTGGTTCATTTGTCATGGGAGGCGATGAAATTTCTGAACAAGCAGATGAAATGGAACGCCCAAGGCACAGGGTTACTATTAACCGCCCTTTTTATATAGGACGATATCCGGTAACTCAACAAGAATGGATTTCAGTGATGCAAACAAATCCATCTCATTTTATGGGTGATCAACACCCGGTTGAACAAGTCTCTTATCAAGATGTACATATATTTATCAAAAAATTGAACCAGTTAGAAAAAACAAAAGCTTATCGTTTACCTTATGAGGCTGAATGGGAATACGCGGCTCGAGCAGGTTCACAAACAACCTATTGTTTTGGGGATAACAGCAGTCAGTTAGCAAAATATGCCTGGTTTAGAAACAATTCAGGCAAAAAAACACATCCAGTGGGACAATTAGCGCCAAATCCCTGGGGCTTGTTTGATGTTCATGGAAATGTTCATGAATGGTGCGAAGACTGGTTTGATAAAAAATATTATTCGGTCAGTACAAAAACAAATCCAACAGGTCCTAAAAAAGGCCTTGCAAAATCTCTTCGAGGCGGTGATTGGGGAAGTGAAGACTGGCATTGCCGATCAGCATCCAGAAGTTTAGGTTCTCCAGACCGACGCGGCAATCGTCTTGGATTTCGACTGCTTTATTGTTAATCATTTAATACGTTCTTCTTCTTCAATATTTTCAATATTTTTATATTTGTCTCGAATGGCGAGAATCACATCATGGATTTGAAAAAATGCCTCAGATACTTCAGGATCAAAATGAGTGCCTGTATCTTTTTCAATAATAGCCAATATTTTTTCTTCAGGCCAGGGATCTTTATACGAGCGCTTTGAAGATAATGCATCATAAACATCAGCTAAGGCGGTAATTCGGGCTTCCAGTGGAATTTCTTTTTCTTTTTTGTCTGTCCCCAATTGCACATTTTTGGATTGAACATTATCAATTTTGCCTGGATAACCACCGCCAGCCCAACGTTCATGATGATTTAACGCAATATCACGAGCCATCTGATCCAGTCTTGAGGTTGTATGTAAAAATAATTGAGCGCCATACACTGTATGCCATTTCATGATATTATATTCTTCATCTGTTAGTTTCCCAGGTTTTTTCAAAATTAAATCACTGATGCCCACTTTACCCACATCATGAAGCATGGATGCCAGACGAATTAAATCTTTTGTTTTTCGAATGGTTTTCATATCAATGCCACGATTGTAGGCCAATCGTTTATATATTTCAACTGTGTAACCAGCAACTCTTTGAACATGACTTCCTGTTTCTGTTGGATCTTTCAGTTCTGCCATTTTTACCATCCGAAGAATCAATTCGCGGTTCATTTTCCCACGCTCAATGGCAATTGAAGCATTACCGGCAAATAGAGGCACCAACATTTGATCTTCTTTTGAGAACGAAATAACCTCGCCTTTATCAGTTCTTGCATTAATGAGCTGCATGACACCAACCACATTACTATCAAAATCTTTTAATGGTAATGTGTAAATTGATTTGGTGTGATAGCCTGATTTTTGATCATAGCTGGGATTGAATTGATAGGGTTTTGTGGGATCAATATTATAAGCATTTTCAATATGTAATGCCTGACCACTCGTTGCCACATAACCGACAATGGATGAAGTGTTTACTGGTATTGTAAAATCCATGTAAAGATCAGCATTGGTCTTATCAGATGAAAATAATGTTTCATTGTGGACATAGCTGAATGTTAAGCTATTATCTTTAATCAAAAATATTGAACCAGCATCAGCATTTGCAATTTTTCGAGATTCAAATAGAATCTGATCAAGAATAGCATCCACATCTTTGAGCGTGTTAAGTTCTTCAGTGGATCTAAGCACAGATATAACCCGATCATTTGACAGGGTATTACTTTCAATGATCATGAAGTTCTCCTTTGATTAAAATGTTGGCTTAATCTCAAAAAAACTGCAATATATATGCTAAACATGCAAAAATTGGCAAAAAAATTTCCATAACGTGTGTACAGACTTTTTTTTTCTATCAGACAGGCATCAACAGTAAAAGCGATATCTTTAAAAAGAGGTGTTTTTGCCAAAACACGCCCCAGAGGATCAATTAATCCGCTGATACCTGTATTGGCAGAACGAATTAAAGCCCGTCTGTTTTCAATGGCTCTGAATGCCGCCATTGCAAAATGCTGATATGGCGCCCCTGTGTTACCAAACCAGGCATCATTGGTCATATTAATAATAATATGAGCATTGTTTTGAACGATTGTTCTGCAAATATATGGAAAAATGATTTCATAACAAATTTGTACAGCAATGCGATAATTTTTCCATTGAATGGGCTGAAGTTTATTGCCTGAGCTAAAATTATTTTCTCCTTCGACAAATTTTTTCATAAAAAATAAAGCCTCTTGAAATGGAATATACTCTCCAAAGGGCACCAGATGATATTTATCATAGGATTGACTTATTGTCCCATTCTTTGAAATAAGATAGGCCCTGTTATAGAATGAATATTGATCTGAATTATTTCTGATATATGCAGGGCTGCCAATTAAGAAATCAGTTTTCATGATTTTAATAAAGTGTTTAATTTTTTTGGATTGTCTGCTTTTTTTCTGAAAATAAAAGGTCAGAGCTGTCTCAGGCCAGACAAATAAATCTGGCTGATTGCTTTGTTGAGTGATCGATAAATTCAAATATTTTTTTTCTGAAGTTCGCGTATATTTGGGGTCCCATTTAATTGATTGATCAATATTGCCCTGGATAATGGCAAATGATGCTGATGGCCTTGCTTGAATATGTTGATCCCACGAATCAATGCAATATTGACCATATATGACTGATAGACAAAAACAACAGAAATAAATGAGAACTGTTGTTAAAGCTCTTGTCCATGTTACCTTTTTTCCTTTCCAGGTTTTACGAGAAGCTGCCATGACTAAAAAGAAAAACGCAACATTCCCAAGAATGATCAGGTATGATACACCATAAACACCAAATAAATCTGATATTTGAATGATAAGCGTATGTTTAAATTGGGTATATCCCAACAATCCCCAGGGAAATCCGGAAATAAGATAAGTTCGAACATATTCCAAAACAACCCAAAAAGCCGGTATTAAAAACAAAGCACTGATCGTACTGTTGCAAAACCGGTTGCAAAAAATCAAAAAAAAGGCAGGGTAAATCGAAAGATATACTGAAAGTAAACAAAAGATGGTTAAACTCTGTGTATATGGAAGATGAACCAGATGACATAAGGCTTGAATAATCCAGTATAATAATGATGTATAATGAACAAGTCCAGATAATAAACCCAATAATAAAAGCTTGATCAGTGATTTTTTCTGAGATGCGATAATCATGAGTGGTATCAGAGCAAACCAGGCTAAAAAAGCCAGGTCAGGCTTTGGAAATGCCAGTGTCAGTAACAATCCACTGGATATTGATAATAAGATGTGAATCATTATGTTAAGATGAACAGTTTAATCCCATTATAAATTCTTTATTGCCTTTGGGCCCTAAAATGGGAGATTCAATCACAAATACAGGATGTAAGCCCATATCGATAAAAACATTTTTTAGATCATGGATAACCTGTTGATGTAATTTTGGATCACGCACAACACCACCCTTACCAACATCCTGTTTACCGACCTCAAATTGTGGCTTGATCAGCGCCATGATTCGTGCATCAGGTTTTAAAAATTTCATACAGGATGGCACTACAATTTTTAATGATATAAATGATGTATCAATGGTTAAACAGTCAATATTATGATGAATAGCATTTTGTTCAAGATAGCGGATGTTTGTTTTTTCAAATACAGATACCCGATGATCCTGTCTGAGTTTCCATGCAAGCTGTCCATAACCAACATCAATGGCATACACATGAGCAGCATTATTTTGAAGTAAACAGTCTGTAAAGCCTCCGGTAGAAGCACCAACATCCATACAGATTAAACCATCAACTGACCATTTCGACTGGTCTAATGCCTTTTGAAGTTTCAATCCACCTCTGCTGACAAAAGGAATATCTTCCCCTTTTAGTGTAATATGGGCATCAGATGCTACAAGTGTTCCTGCTTTATCAATAAGTTGCTGGTCAACAAGAATTTTTCCAGCAAGAATCAATGATCTTGCTCTTTCTCGACTGTGAGCCAATTGTTTTTGTTTGACCAACACATCCAAACGAATTTTTGTTGAACGATTTTTTTTTGAATGAAACTCTTTTTTTTGCAATAGTCATTCCTTTGCTGTGCATTAACTGTATTTTTATGATAAGTCCTAAATTGGGGTTGTGTGAAGCACATTTTAGAAAGAGATACTATTTGAAGGATGCCAAAAATATACATAAACAGTGTTCTTATATTTTGTCAATTGAATTATAAGTAAGCAATCATAAATTTTCGGGTATCTCATCGTAAATGATAACAAGATATCCCCCTGTTTTAAAGTATTAAATCAAGAATTTATGGAGATATGGATAATGGAGTCATTGGATTTGGGAGATGTTTTTTTGTGTTGTTGTTTTCGTACCATAAAATTTGAATAGGATACAATTTTTCTGTTAAAAAAACAGAATACGATAATATATCTAAATATAATTTCTTTCTCATTTCAAACAAAATACTTTATCATATCTGAATTGTAATGAAAATTGAAATGTTTGAATGTCAAACCTATAAAGACTGATTTTTCTTGAAATAACTTCAAATAAAAAATAGCTTGACAATTTGCGTTGAAATGTTTAGTAATTGCTAGTTAAATAGTTTATTTTGTTAATTTTTTAAAATAATTGAATCAATGAATAAAATATTCATTGAAACGCCTGGCATAAAAATTTTAGGATTTATTTTTTTCCATAATCAGGAATCAATCAATTCCTCAATAGCCTTATCTTTAATTCTATAATTGTTTTTTAGAAAATAAATTAATTATTTTTTGGTCAGGCAATGAAAGGAGCAATGAGTAATGAATCGCATTAAATGGATCATCCTTTTGAGTATGATGTTTTTTGTAGCCCTTCCAGTAATGGCTGCGGACTTGGCTTTTCATGGAGATATGAATCACCGATTTATGCTTTATACCAATCATCTGGATTGGTTCAAAGGCGTTCGATCATCTGCAATTCATGATGGTAATGTTGAAGACAGTTTTGCTGAGGTTAAGTATCGATTATGGACTGAAGCCAGTGCATATAATGGTAGAATTAAAGGAGTTTACGCAATTGAAATGGGGGGTTTGCGATTTGGAGCAACTGGATCATTAGGTAAAGGAACTGGGGGGTCTTATTCTGGTGATGCTGTTAACATTGAAACGAGATGGGCTTACATTGACTTTCAGTTACCTGGAATTCACAATAAATCACGATTTAAATTAGGATTACAGCCATTTAAGCTCAATCCTCGACTGTGGAATGAAACTATTCTTGGTGTCACATACACTGAGGACATTAAAAATGTAAGCTGTCAATTGGCATGGTTAAGAACATATGATGAACGTAACTGGAACAACGAACAAATGAACACAGATGATGTAGACTTTTTGACAGCTAAATATGGCATCTCACTATTTGGTAATAATTTTAAATCTGCTGTTTTTGGTTTGTATGGCTTTAACGATGATGCAGGAGAGTTGAACCCTGGCATCATTACATCCTCAGGATATCAAATCAAAAAAATGTCCAAAAACACAGGTCTGAGATTTTGGTGTGTGGGTACAGATGGAAGCATGTCAATACCATTATCTGATTTCCCGATCATCTCAATTGATGCAAAATTATTTGTTAAATGGGATACCATTTTTCAGTTTGGAAGCATTCAAAATGCACTGTTTTTTGATGATATTATAAAAGGCACTGCAAACGCAAAAACTATACAAGATAAAGATGGCAAAAATGTCGATTACCACGCTGAAGGTGATTTTGATATTTTTGCATATACTGCCCATCTTGAGGCTGGTGTTGATCTAGGCAGGGCAAAATTGACCTACACGGGTTGGTATACTTCTGGAGATAGAGATCCTCTTGATAATGATCTTAATGGCTATCTCGCCATTGATATGGATGCTGAAGATAGTATTATTATTTTCGAAGGTAACTATGCTGATGATATTTGTTTTACTGATGCTCATTATATTCTGGATAAAGGTTTTGTCATGAACAAGTTGGCTTTGGATTTAAAAGTGACTGATACGATAAAAGTCGGTGGAGCAGGTTTATATATGATGACATCCAAGTCAATGGAATATAAAGATCCCATAACTGAGGAATTGTATCGCAAACGATCCATTGGTTATGAAATAGATGTTTATGCAAAGTGCATGCTTTACAAGAATCTGGAATTTGCCATAAATGGTGGTTACCTGTTCAGTGGCGATGGAATGGATGTTTTTGAAGAGCCTTCTATTCGAAATGGCGTTGCTGATGAAAATATTTATATTGTTGCATCAAGAGTTCGGTTTAAATTTTAATTATCTGTAATTAGAGACGTACATCTTTTCTGTGTACGTCTCTAATATCTGATTAATAAGTAAGCGATCATAAATTTTCGGGTATATTGTACTAAATTATTTATTTAACATGCTTTGGGAAACTCTGTTTTTTTAGCCCTGAAAGGGCGTTACATACCAGCCCAGGGCAACGCCCTGGGTTAAAGATTTATCAGAATCTAAGCCCTGAAAGGGCGACACATAAAACATAGATGTGACGCCCTTACAGGGCTAAGAAAACCTTTATGTACCATTACCCAGGGCGTTGCCCTGGGCTGGTATGTAATGCCCTTTCAGGGCTAAGAAAACCTTTATGTACATGTATCGGAAAAACAAAATCCTGCTTTATATTGGTTCATGTTCAATTCCGCTTGCTAACGCGCGCGGCTCTGAAAATTTCGGCAGATTTTAATCTGAGCCGCGCGCGTTAGCAAGCGGGACTGTACTAAAAGCAAATATCAAACAGGCTTTCCAAAGACGCACAAAAGTTAGGCTAATCTAAAATTTGCCCGAAGGGCACTATGTACCATTACCCAGGGCGTTGCCCTGGGCTGGTATGTAATGCCCTTTCAGGGCTAAGAAATGGTCTAGACTACGATCTACCCGAAAATTTATGATCGCTTAGGAATTCTCTGAAAAT
>Ga0272440_1004337_pt1 | contig 10167 bp, 5 predicted proteins | sample SSMMMBAug17_FD_192440 | JGI IMG/M metagenome (GOLD analysis project Ga0272440, IMG submission 192440) | Marine sediment archaeal communities from Little Sippewissett salt marsh, Falmouth, MA, United States - SSM-MMB-Aug17 | ecosystem: Environmental > Aquatic > Marine > Wetlands > Sediment ... | reverse complement strand
GTTTGATAACTGAGTATCTCCGCACCAGATTATTGATTGTAAAGGAAACATAATTATGATGTGTGAATCGCTGAACAACCAAGTATCCGGTTTTACATTAGATTTTCACACAAGAGCGCGGTTGAATCACTGCGTAGCCAGACATTCGGTTTTACTTTTGATGCTCACACAAAGAGCTTGATTTGGTCGCTGAGCAATAACGCAATCGGTTAAATTTTCAGACATCAATCGAACAAAGTGCGTGTTGACAGTCTGAGCAATAACGGCTTAAAGTTCGTAAATCCACCCAAGTCCTTGGAGAACGAGACAGAGCAAACACGTAACTGATTATAGTACTGTGTGTAAACCAGTGGGAAAAATGTGAAGTCAAAACCTCGAAAATCTGTTATAAACCTGAAATCAACAATACTGCTGTATATAAGGCGATTAAATTGTGTATTAGATTGAGAGTTCAGTAAAATAACAAATTGAAAAAAATAATAAAACATATATTCGTTTTAAGAGGTTGAATCTTTCAAAGAAAAGCATAAAATCATAGACGTCCCCTTTACTTACCCAATCTGGCGCAAATGTGTTCATGACAGTATTGGCTATTTTGATGAAAGATTTCTTGCTGATGGCGATCAAGAATTTTGGCTAAGAATGGGTGAAAAATTTAATTTTCTTCGTATTCCTGAAATCACGGGTCTACAATTGTCCAATTTTGAAAGTCTTTCAGGCAAAGGAGAAACGCCAAAACTCGAACTTGAATATATTAGAGCATTTTATAAAAAAAGATTTTGGAAATAGAAAATAAATATCTGCAATTTAAAAAGCCTTTCTTTTAAGGTCTCAATTTTATAACCTTATTATAATATATTATTTTTCAATTTAATCAATTTGTTAGTTGACTATTTAAAAAAATAATTGTAATATAATTTTCAGTCGGGCTACGAAATCAATTTAAAAATGGGTAGTAAGTTTTTTGGAATTAGCTTGACACTTAATGTCGATGACTTAAAGCGTTAATGATATCAATAAATTGGATAACCATGAAATCAATCCACCTTATCACTCCTTATTTCCGAGAAAATCGTTTATTCATTTGCTTGGGCTTGGCAACATTAATCATAGTCGATTTTTTGCAGCTATTCATCCCTCGCATTATTAAATGGGCGGTTGATGATTTAACCTCTTTTTCAATTGATCATCAGCAGTTACTGTTTTATGGCCTTTATATTGCTGCAATTGCAGTGCTTATCGCTATGTTAAGATACATCTGGCGATTCTGTTTAATTGGTACATCCCGGCGTATTGAAGAAGGCCTTCGTAACCGTCTTTTTAGCCATATTCAACAATTGTCTGCCTCCTATTTTATCAAAACAAAAACCGGAGACCTTATGGCACATGCCACCAATGATATCAGTCATATCCGTATGGCCAGTGGTATGGGATTGGTGGCCATAACCGATGCTGTTGTGTTAGGCACTGCTGCCATTGGTTTCATGATGGTGATTAATATTAAATTAACCTTGCTGGCATTAATTCCTATGCCAATGATTATTATGGGCTCCAGGATTTTTGGGCGAAAAATGCATAAGCGTTATCAAAATGTTCAGGCATCTTTTGCAGATATGACAGAAATGATCAGGGAAAGATTTGCGGGTATTCGAATTATTAAATCCTATAATCAGGAACAAAATGAATTGGATCGTGTTTTGCGAATGTCCCAAACCTATGTACACAATAATATCAATCTGGCCATGATTACAGCATCTTTTTTTCCCATGATGCTTCTATTTTCCAACATCAGTCTGGTCATTATTATTGGAATGGGCGGGCGTCTGACTATTATGAATTCTATTACAGCAGGCGATTTTGTAGCTTTTATTAGTTATCTTGGTTTGTTAACCTGGCCAATGATGGCATGGGGCTGGTTGACCAACCTGATTCAACGTGGAAAAGCCTCCCTTGATCGTATCAACACCATTCTTGAAACAACACCGGATATTTACGAATCATCACATGCACTGTCTCTGTCAAAATCAACAGGAAAAATTGTTTTCAAAACGGTTCATTTCTCTTATTCATTGCGTGTAAAACCAGTGCTGTCAGATATCAACTTACAGATTGAGCCAGGGATGACAACAGGCATTATCGGCCCACCTGGCTCAGGCAAAACAACTTTGTTAAACCTTTTACCCAGGATTTATGATGTACAAAAAGGTCAGATTTTAATGGATGGCATTGATATCCAAAACATTCGCTTAGATGATTTAAGATCGCAAATCGCATTTGTTCCTCAGGAACCTTTTTTGTTTGCAGGCACCATTCAGGATAACATTGCTTTTGGACGTCAAAGCAGTGAAAATGATTTTATAAAGGCTGTGGAATCAGCCGCTTTACTTTCCACTATTGAATCCTTTCCAAATCAATTTAAAACCATTGTCGGAGAAAAAGGTGTGATTTTATCAGGCGGTCAAAAACAACGCATTGGCCTTGCACGAGCATTTTTGTCAGATGCGCCAGTTTTAATTTTAGATGACCCTGTCAGTCAGGTGGATGCTGATACCAGCCGGCAAATCATTGCATCACTTCAAGGATGGAAAGGGCTTAAAACTATTATTATTGTGTCACACAGAATCTCAGCCATTAAATTTGCCGACCAGATTATTGTTTTAAAACAAGGACGCATTGTTTCCGCTGGCAATCATGAAACACTGATACATCCATCAAAAGGCCAGGATGATTATTATGCACAAACATATCGTCTTCAGGAAATAGAGGAAAAATACCATGCATTATGATTATGGCTATTCTGAAGAAAATAAATTAGGCAAACCTTATGATATTAAATTGATACGTCGTCTTATCCCTTATGGTGTTCCTTATTGGTCTTTATTTCTTTGTAGCATAATCCTGCTTGTTGTTATAGCCCTTGTAGATATATCGTTCCCTTATATTACCAAAATTGCCATTGATAGCTATATTGTACCTCAAGAAAGCAATCAAACTGCTGAAAAGACGCTCAAAAAAAATGTAATGATTAAGCTTGATGATCCTTCATTGCGCGACATTGTCAATCAATATCCTGATTATTTTATCATAAACAATCAAACAGCTTTGATTGCTTACGAAGATTTAAAGTATATAAAAACTGATGACCTGAAAATCCTTAGAAAAAATGATTTAAAAGGTGTCATGATTATTGCGTTTTTTTTGTTTGGCCTTGTCATTGGAAGCTATCTGTTGAATGTTGTTCATGGAATTATATTGGAAAAAACCAGTCAAATGATCATGCATGATATCAGGCTAAGCATTTTTTCTCATATTCAACAGTTGCGTCTTGAATTTTATACCCAAAATCCCGTTGGACGATTGGTAACCCGTGTGACCAATGATGTGCAAAATATGCATGAAATCTTTAATTCTGTGATGTCTTTTTTATTTAAGGATATTATTCTGTTAGTGGGTATTACCATTGTGCTTCTGAGCATCCATATTAAATTAGCATTGCTTACCTTTACTGTTTTGCCAATTGTTCTTTTGGCATCTGCTATTTTTTCTACTAGGGCGAGAGATGCATTTCGGGTGCTACGCATTAAAATTGCTGAGATTAATACACGATTTGCAGAAACAATCAATGGTATGCAAGTGATTCAAATGTTCAGGATGGAATTTGACAATGAAAAAACATTTCAACAATTAAATCATGAAAATTATCTGGCAGACATGCGGCAAATTAAAGTTTTTGCGTTTTTTATGCCTTTGGTTGAATCTCTGGGCATTATCGCCATTGCCATTGTCATTTATTACGGTGGAAACAGTCTATTAAACCATAGCATTTCTTTGGGGGCTCTTGTCGCCTATATTTCGTATATGAAAATGTTTTTTAAACCCATTCGTGATATGGCAGAAAAATACAATATCCTCCAAAATGCGATGGCATCAGCAGAAAGAATATTTTCCATTTTAGATACAACAAGCGATTTGATTGAAGCACAGAAGGAAACAGATTCAACTGATCCCATCCCAAGCATTGAAAAAATAGTTTTTGAAAAAGTATCGTTGTCATACATTCCTGGGGAGCCAGTTTTAAAAGATATTTCTTTAACAATAACAGCAGGTGAATCTATAGCCTTTGTTGGTTCAACTGGTGCTGGAAAAACCTCTCTGGTGAATATGATTATCCGCTTTTATGATCCTTCAAAAGGGCAGATTCGAATCAATCAAATGGACTTAAAACACATTTCACCGTACTGGATTAGATCCAAAACAGCACTTGTTACACAAGACCCATTTTTATTTTCTGCTTCGATTCAGAATAACATTGAAATGGGCAATAAAAATATTTCAACTAAACAACTAGAAACAATTATTGAACTTGCCAGATGTCAATCAATCATTGAACAACTGCCAGATGGTATTAACAGCCAAATTGCAGAAGGCGGAAAATCACTATCCAGTGGACAACGTCAGTTGATTTCCATTGCCCGTGCATTTGCCGCTAATCCAGAAATCATTATTTTAGATGAAGCTACCTCATATATTGATTCTGAAACCGAAGAAAAAATTCAGGAAGCCCTTGCCAATCTTATGAAAAATCGAACGGCAATTATCATTGCCCATCGTCTGTCAACCGCAAGAATGGCGGATAATATCCATGTGATGAATTGTGGAAGAATTATAGAAAGCGGCAGTCATCATGAATTGATGAATCAAAAAGGTTTTTATTATAATTTGCATCAGGTAAATTAATTTTGGCATATGTCCTTTCCTCGTCCATTATTTTTACCAGCACAATGCCAGGATAAGTTGCAATACAAGAAATCATTCCAGAACCTCCAGATGATTTTGTCTTTTTGCTTGACTCAGAGTATGAGGAGTGGGCAAAAAAAACATCCTGACAACAACTTTACTTTTCATATCCACCATTGGAGTTATTTTGACAAATTAGACACCAAATCACTTTCTTTAGCATCCAGTACTGGAATGGAACCAAAATGGATCTGCTTGAAGAAGCTTTTTCTCTTGGTGTATATTGATAAATTTCTCATAATCAGGCATTTCACCGGACGCTAATCGCACCGGTGAATTCCGCGTTAAGCAATCTTAAAAAGGAATCAATAATATGATTTTATTAGAAACAAACGTGAAAGTAAAAGGAATCAACGCAAAAGATATTTATGACTTTATGTTAAACTGTACAGACGAGGATTATCAAAAATGGTGGAAAGATACACATTTACAATTCCATACTATAAAAAGGTATCCTGGAAATTTGGGAAACCTTGTATATGTTGATGAGTTTGTTGGGAAGTACAGGCTGAAAGGTCATGCAGTGGTAAAAAAGCTTGTTCCCTATACAGAAATGGTCTGGCAAATTAAAATGAAAATTATGATACCGGCATGGTTTATTATGAAATTCGAAGAATTATCAGATGGTGTAAAAATAACACATATCGTATCCGCCGGATTCAACGGGGTGGGCAGGATATTTGATCCTGTGATTCGATTGTATCTTAATGAGGATTTTGACAGAGAGCTTATAAAACACGCAAATGAGGAATTTCCCAAATTAGCAGAAATGTTTTTAAAACCCTGACGTACTTGATATCAGGGGCGTTGATGGAAATTGGGAGACGAGGTACTCAGAGTTGAGGGAGAAGTCCAGAAAGAAGAACTGATCTGCCGAAAACAGCATGCAGACTTTGCCGCTGCACGGCAAATTTAAGAAAGATAAAAATTATGAAAATACATCATTTGAGAAACGCAACGTTTGTTGTTGAATCAGGAGAAAAATTTATTCTAATTGATCCAATGCTTGGTGATAAAGGGACATTGCCTCCATTTGCTCATTTTAAACACAAATCAAAAAAGAATCCGATTGTATCTTTGCCTGAAAATTCCAAAGCTATACTCAATAAAGTTACAAATTGTTTGATAACCCATAGCCAAAAATTCGGAATCAGGGCTTTACAGCATACCGATCATATAGATACTGCTGGTGTGTCCTTCTTAAAAGAGAGAAATATACCGATTGCAAGTCGGAAGCAAGACGCATCGTATTTACAAAAGCTTGGCCTAAACATTGATATTTCTTTAACTTATTGGCAGCCACTTGAATATTTGGGTGGTAATATCACTGCCGTCCCTGCATTACATGGTCACAGTTGGATTCATGCTTTGATGGCAAACGGGGCAGGGCTTTTTCTTCAACTACCTGATGAACCTTCTGTTTATATAAGTGGAGACACTGTATATACGAAAGATGTAGAGAAGGTATTAACTGAATATAAACCTGATATTGCAGTAATGGCATCTGGTAGTGCAAGTTTGGATGTTGGTGGACCTATTTTAATGCCGATGGAGGAGTTAATAACTTTTGTAAAAAATGCGCAGGGCAAAATTGTTGCTAATCATCTTGAGGCATTGAACCATTGCCCAACAACTCGCTCACAACTAGAGCAGGTGCTTGAGAGCAATGGCTTGTTGTCAAAAGTGTATATTCCAAATGACGGTGATGTGTTGACCTTTGAAAAAGAAAAGTAACACATAACAATCACATGCACTCGACAGCAGGAAGCGCCGCTCGTTCCTTGCTCTGCTTATTGCAGCCGGTGATGTAAGATGTTAGGACGCAAGGAAATATCACAATATAATGCCCATTCCTTGACATTAATACTCCCAACCCTAGTTTTTTAAATGTACCTCAAGCATTCATATTTTCATGACGAATTATAAATATATTAAGTAAATATAACCCCAAAATTGCAAGCGTTATTTTTAAACTGATGGTAACACCTTGTTATATATAAATTTGTTTCATTTTATGAATTCACGATTTTAGTGAATTGTAAAATTAAAAATATTTATATATGGCAAGGTGTTACCATTAGTTTAAACATGACGCTTGCAATTTTTAAGTATAATTGAACATAGTTAACAGATTAAACTATTATAATCCAACTTTGGTTTGTCATGGCACAATCATTGCCCTGCATGAAAAACCTGATTTTTTGACTTTAAACAAGTCAAAAAATCAGAACTTTCATACAGGGCAATAATTATGCCATGACAAACCAAAGTTGGATGCCTATATGTAATAACTCAACAATAAGGATCGTGAAACATCATGAACCATATACAATATAGAAAAAAAATATTTCCTTGTATTTATTATGTCATAGCAATAATGCTTTTTTTTTGTTTTAATTCTTCATTTTTATATGCCTATGACATTCAGCATTCAGATATCACTGGTGGTGCAGGCTTTGGAACAGGAAATACATTTCAAATGCGTGTATCAACAGCTCAAAGCATTCCTATGTTTAGTGCAAGTGGAAATTATTGGACATTAAAAAATGGAAAAAATAAACTTTTAACAGGTGCTTCTTTTTCTCCACCTGTTGCCAATGCAGGTAGTGATCAAACTGTTGATGAAGATAATAAAGTCTGGCTTAATGCAGAATTATCATATGATCCTGCAAACTTAGTTATTACTTATAAATGGGAACAAATTGAAGGGCCTGCTGTTTCACTATCTGATCAAAATATTATAGATCCATTTTTTATAGTTCCTCAAGTAAATGAAGACGGCGTTTTTTTAAGTTTTCGTCTTATTGTAACAAATTCTATGGGATTGACTGATCAAGATACAATAAATATTTACATTAATCAGCTATCAAAAAGTTTTGTTATAAGATCAAGTGCATCAGATGGCGGTAGTATTAGTCCTGCTAATAATGTTACTATTAAAGAAGGAAGTGACATTGCATTTTCAATTCTTGCAAATACAAATTATGACATAGTTGATTTATTAGTTGATGGAAATTCACTTGGTAGTTTATCTTCTTTTACCTTTTTTAATGTAAAACAAGATCATATAATTCATGCTGTTTTTAAGCCTCGGCCTGTGATTACAGCAAGCGCTGGACAAAACGGAAATATTGAGCCAAGTGGCAGCATTATTTTAAAAAATGAAAGCGACAGATTATTTTATTTTAAAGCAAATCAGGGTTATAGAATTTCAGATGTTATTATTGATGGTCAGTCTTTGGGAGATATATCTTTTTATTTTTTTGAATCAGTAAAAGAAAATCACAGTATTCATGTTTTATTTGAAAAAGCAGTTTATTATATAAATGCAGAAAGTTCTACAAACGGACATATTGAACCTCAAGGTCTTGTGGAAGTTATAGAAGGTAAAGATTTAAATTTCAAAATAATTCCTGACTTTGGCTATGAACTTGATGAATTAAGGGTTAATGGTGAAATAGTAGAAGCTCAAAGCTCTTATACATTTTTTAAAATATTTGCAAATCAAAGCATTAACGTTAGTTTTAAGCCAATGCCAAAGATTCAAGCTTATGCAGAAGAACATGGTAGCATTGAACCTAGTGGCACTGTCTATGTAAATGAGGGTTCTTATGAGGAATTTATTATTAAGGCTAATGCAGGGTATCGTATTAAAGATGTATTTGTTGATGGTGTTCCTAAAGGTGCAATTTCTTCTTATATTTTTAGCAAAGTAAATATTGATCACATTATTTCAGTAACATTTATAAAAGCTCCTTTTATTAACACAATCACAATTCTTGCCAATGAAGGCGGTGAAATTTCTCCTAATAATGAATTATCTGTTTTAGAAATATATCAAGGAAATAACGCTCCTTTTATAATAACAGCCAATGAAGGTTATAGTTTAAGCACAGTCATAATAGATGGCGTGAACATTGGCCCTGTACCAGCATACACTTTTACCAATGTAAATGATGATCATCAGATTCAGGCTGTTTTTGAAAAAGTTCTATTTTTTGTAGATGCAAATGTTCAGGGAAATGGCAGCATTGATCCAGCAGGCAGAATTTTCGCTAAAGAAGTTGATTTCTTAGATTTTAATATATTTGCAGAAGATAAATACAAGCTTAAAGATTTAGTGGTAAATGGTGAATCTTTGGGATCTCAAACATATTATTATATTCAATCTGTTAAGCAGGATTATTCCATAACTGCAATAATAGAACCTGCCGACTTTATAATAAATGCATCGGCTGGATTAAATGGAAAAATTACTCCATCTGGCCCTGTTGCTGTTAATGAAAATGCAGGACAAACATTTAACATTGAAGCTAATGAAGGTTATGAAATAAATGAAGTATTTATTGATGCTTTGTCAGTTGGAGCAATACCTTTGTACACATTCTGGAAAGTTTCTGAAGCCCACAGCATTAGTGCAAGCTTTAATCAAAGCCCTTATATTGTTGCTTTTGCAGGAGAAAATGGTTTTATTGAACCATCAGGACAAGTACCTGTTTTAACTAATGGTTTTGCATCTTTTAGCATTAAGCCAAGTATTAGTTATGCAATACAAGACGTAATTGTTGATGGTGTTTCTATGGGACCTATTGAACGTTATGTTTTTTGGGATGTTCAAGAGGATCATACAATTTCAGCGCAATTTAAAAAGTTTGATATAACTGCCTTGCAAACAGCAAATGGTAAAATATTGCCCGAGGGTATTTATAAAGCAGGGCCTGGCGAAACGGCCACTTTTTCCATTGTTCCAGATACTGGCTATATATTAGATGATGTTCTGGTGGATAATATATCTGTGGGTGCTTTACCTATTTATAATTTTTTTGATATTTCAGCAGATCATAATATTTCAGCAATTTTTTCACAAGCAGCTCAATTTGTAATTTCTTTAACAGCAGAAAATGGAGGCAGCATTTCACCTTCTGGCGTAAATTCTCAATTTTTTGCATATGAGGGAACTTATGAAGAATTTGTTTTTAAGGCAGATAGTGGCTATGAAATATCTGATGTAAAAATTGACAATATTTCCATTGGTGCAAAAAATAAATATATTTTTTCTGATATTTCAGAACATCACAGCATATCAGTATCATTCAAAGCTTTAGAAAATTATAATATTTCTGCTTATGCTAAAATAGGGGGCAGTATTTCTCCTTCTGGCAATTTGAATTATTTTGCTGGCGCTTATGAAACTTTTTATATTAGCCCAAGTGAGGGATACTATATTTCTGATCTTATTGTTGATGGCATTTCAAAGGGCAAACTAAAGCTCGTTTCAATTTAGTTGATACAAAAATATTACTTTAATACAAGAATTAAATACCATGTATCAACAGCATATTATATCAAAAGACCTAACAGTTATTTTGT
>Ga0272440_1004336_pt1 | contig 10171 bp, 4 predicted proteins | sample SSMMMBAug17_FD_192440 | JGI IMG/M metagenome (GOLD analysis project Ga0272440, IMG submission 192440) | Marine sediment archaeal communities from Little Sippewissett salt marsh, Falmouth, MA, United States - SSM-MMB-Aug17 | ecosystem: Environmental > Aquatic > Marine > Wetlands > Sediment ... | reverse complement strand
ATAAGAATTCTTTGGCTTATAAATTAATTTTAAAAGAGCTACAAAATAACAACCTTATAATAAATTCACAAAAATTTGAAGAATATTCACCAGAATGCTTTAATAGTTTTGATGAAGCCTTTTCACATGTTTCACATGTCTTAAGTGCTAAATCAAAAAAAATATTACAAAGTCCCCCAAGAATAGTTGTAGCAAGATCAAATAATACTGATATAAATTTAGCAGGAGATTTACGCTTTATAATGAAAGATCAGGGGGAATATTTTATACTTGTAGCAAGTGATGAAGATGTTCCAATTCTTTTAAAGGCAAATGATCAATACAAATTAGGTTTTTATGAAAGATCGCATACAGTTAAGTTAAAGCCACCTGATTATGTTTTGATAGTTGATATAAAACTTAAACGAAAAAACTATTATAGGATTCAATGCTCAATATATCCAAGAAAAGAAATAGAGAGTATAAACGGAAGTATTTATTATCATGGTGATGCTATCCAAAACTTTACAGCTTCAGCAGATGTTCACGAAAAAACAACTGGCTTTGAAATACCTCAAAAAACTTCTATGATACTCATTCCAGCTAAAAGCTATAAAATACCTCAAAAATTAAAAAGATGGTTTTATTTACCAAGCCCGGATATTAATACCATATCAATAGAAAAATCTTTTTATATAATGAATTGTGAAGTTACTGTTAGGGAGTTTAGCATCTTCTTTAGTGAAAAAGAATTAAGTTATGATGAAAAACGAGATTGGCAAATTAACCTTGAAAAACATCTCGAAGATTATCCAGTAACAGATATTACATGGAATGAAGCTGTTGCTTATGCAAAATGGCTTTCTAAAAAAGAAGGCATAACATATACTTTACCCGATTATAACCAATGGATAGCGGCTTGTATAGAAACTAAAGCTAACCCTGAAGAAGCTAATATAAAAAAAAGGAATGAGTCTATATATTTAAAAAATAATAATAATTGTCAATCAATGAATTTTTTATTAGGTAATGTAATGGAATGGTCTTCAAATGAGTGTAAGAAAGGATACCATCTTACATTAGGGGAAGATATTAAAGTCTCAAAAGAAGAAACAATAGATGTTCGTGATCCGAATTCTTTTTATCCTTGTTACAGAAATACGGGGTATATTCGTTATGGAGGATTTAGACTAATAACTTCTATGGAATAACAATAAAACAAATTTGAGTTAACATAATACCTTGTTTACATTAGGCGATTTCTGGAAATAATTATACCCAGCATAATCCAAAACTCAGTAGACGAGATCCTAGAGACAAGGCATGCCTTGTCTCTACAGTCAAGATACCGGAGATTAACAATTATAAACTGGGTATATTTATTACCGGAAATCACTTTAAATCAGGAGTATCAATATGCATTCAATAATTCAATTTAAAAAAATAATTTTTTTGACTGTATTATTATTAACTTGCTACGCATGTAATAATATGCATGAAATTATTGGTAATAGTTTAGAAAGTATTAGCGACTTGATGATAACAAAAAAAGTTTCTTGGCCCCTAAAATGGGGTAAAATAGAACTCATAAACAAAAACGTAAACATAATCGAACGATCTAAAAGTACAGTTTATTTTAATAAAAAAAACTTTGATATTGCAGTAAATAAGGCTGTAGTTTATCCAAAATTATCAAACGTAAACGAAATAAATATTGAAAACAAAGAATGTTTTGGAATTGATATTAGTTTAGATAAAAAAAAAATTGGTGAACATGATTATATTTATGTTGCTAAGGCCAGGCTTTCATGGAACTTAGAACAGATTGAGAAATGGTTATATTTCAATGAGATTGAAAAAGGTGATAGTGCATCATACACAATAGCCGTTTCATATGATGAGCAGGACGCAGAATTAATTAAGAAAAAGGTATATCCTTTATTTGATAGGAATAAAGAACTTCCCCAAATAATTACAATTCATTTTCAAAAGATATCGACAAATACTGTTACGACAATAGCAGATTCTTTTGAAATGAAATATACTTTAACTGAAATTCCTGATATTAATACTTTAAAAAAAGAATTTTTTAGTAAAGCAAATATCAAAAATAAAGAAACAACAATAACTACAGATAATACAGAACAGGTTGATCAAAATAAAGAATCAAAAGAGGTTCCAGTTCATAAAGAACGGGTTAATCAAAACAAAAAATCAAAAATGCCCCCAGTACATAAAAAACAGGTTAATCAAAACAAAAAATCAAAAATGCCCCCAGTTCATAAAGAACAGGTTAATCAAAACAAAAAGATAAAAGAGTTTAATGAGTTTAAACATAAAAGACAAGACTCTATGAAGCTTTATGTTTGTGATGATAGGTTTTCTTGTGGATCAAATGAACTAAAGCGTTGTAAATATATTGATTATTGGAATGATGAAATTATTAATCACTATGGACGACCTGGAATTTTTGCAAAATTAATGTATAATGATAACCTTGAAATCCTTTGTGTGCCGACAACAACATTCAATAAAAAAAAATTAACATTGAACTTCAAACCATCGAAGCAACGTTTATTAATAATTTCACAGGCAAAAGAACTCAAACCTTATTCTCTTTTAATAAAAAAATGTTTATTTGATAAAATTAATAAAATAAAAAATAAGCACTTACCATTTCATTTTCATATTTTTTATATAGAACCGGGGCAATACTTTAAGGAAATAATAAATGATAAAAATTTAAAAACATTGACAAAGCCACAAATACATGCTCTCATCTATGAGCCAGAATTTACTGCTAATGACTTACACGCTTTACAGAATCTGAGTTTATTCGACATTGTTTTAATTCCTCTAAAACATCTTGACCAGGTCATGTATATAAACGGTAATTCACATTTTTTTGAAATGGACAATATCCCTGCGGTGCATATGGCCGTGCCTATGAAGTGGTATTTAAATAATAAATCTTTAAATGTATTAACACTAGATCATTGTGATGTATGGAAAAACAAAATATATGCAAACGATTGTAAAACAATTTCCCCAAGATCTTTAGAAAAAATGCTGAATGTGTTTTTTTTTCCGATTAAATTTGATTGAAAGGCGAATTCGTAATTTAATATTTAGGAGGCTAACGTGTTTTTTTTAAAAAAAAAATTAATATACTTTTTGTTGTTGTTATGCTTTCCCTCAGTGATTTACGCTGACATTATTGGCTCATGTGAAGGGCAATTACTTGAAATTGATAAGTATAGACAGGTAATTATTGATAAACCAACTATTTATCAATATAAGGACAAAAATATACAAAAGCAAGGAGTTGATATTAAATTTGGTGACTCTGTTATAATTGCAGAAATAAACGAAGATAATCATGGCAGAGTTAGGATAAAGAAAAAAAGTTATGCTATTTTTTATACTGATTTGGGATGGATAGAAAGAGAAAATTTACTCTGCCAGTTCCATAAACCTCTTTTAAATAAAGATGGAATTGAAAGAAAAATATACACCAAACCTAAGCCTTCCAAACATTCACATGAAGCTATTGTTAAAAGTTACCCCAGACCAGATATAAACAGTTGCAACAAATTTGATTGTAAGACGATCAGTCGTTTTCAATTAAGGTTTGTATTTGCGGAAGATACCATCAATAAAAAGTATTTAACTTCAGCTTTTTACAACGTAAATAAACCAGGAAGAATAGATGGATGGGTTGATAGTGGAGATGCCCTCCCATGGGATACCAGAGAAGCTTTAAGACCTTCTGATAATATAAAACAAACAGTTATCTATAAATCATATCAAGCAGCATCAATCCAATCTAATAATGTAAAAGATAAAATTTTTATTAGTGGTAATGCAAGTGGTGAATGGTATTCATATCATGATCGCATTCCAATTATAGAAAAATTTTTTACAAACGGAAAGCTCGTATATAAAGTAGCAGCGCCAGGAATAGGATTGACCTGTGATTCAAGTATTTTTGAACACGATAATTTATTGCAGCACATTAACAGTTTAAAACATGTAGATATTTTTTTTCTTATTGATGGAACCATGAGTATGGAAAAATGGATAAATAAAGTAAAGACTCTTGTAGATTCAATAGTGAATGAATTTGAAACAGAACCAGATTTCAGTGAAACTTGCTTAAGATTTGGTTTTCGTATTTATCGAGATGGATACGCTGATAAAAAATTGAATTGCGAAAAAGGTGTTTGTGAAGGTATTAATTTACCGAATGATTCTTGTCAAGAGTGCATCATGTTTCGTAACAAGAGTAACTTTAAATCAGAAATATCTAAAAGTCTTATGAAAAAAATTTTTATTAAGAAAGAATCGCAAGATGATAATTGTGAGGCATTATATAATGGCTTAAGACGTGCAGAATTAGATATAAAACCATGCTTAAAGAATGTTAAAATACTTTTTGTGATTGGTGACTGTGGGGATAGATCAAATAAAATACCCAATAAGTTAATTAAAAAATTACAACGCATAGAAAGATTTGCAATGTTTTTTGTTCAGGTACCTAAATCATTTAACTCTAAAAAGTATTCAAAAGCTTATAAAAAATTTTCTGATCAAGGAAATAGAATACTATCTGAGTTGTATGCTAAAAAATATTTGAAAGGATATATTATTAACCCTTATGACTATTTTATTAGGTTAGAAAACACAGAAGATGTAATAAATAAGTTATTTCCAATAATAAAGCAATATACAAATAGTAAAGAAGTTAATGAACTCATTTCAGCTTTCTATAGAGGTGAAGCGATCAGTCCTTATCTGAAAAGAAAAATGAAAAAACATGATTTACCAGTTCTATTTGTACATTGGGTCAAATATGGTAACAAATTTGGAGAACAGTGGAATCAAAAAGTTGATCATCGTGTTATTGATGCATTTGTTATTGATTCTGAAGAATGGGTTAAGGAAGTTTGGATAACAGATGATGAGTACGATTATTATTACAGAGTTTTAAAAAAGACTTCAGACTCAATTAGTGAAGTCAGCAAGCAAAGAAGGCGTTTTATAAAAGCTTTTGCTGAAACTTTAAGAGGCATTGTTGGTAAGCCACCTATAAAAGATACCGGTGAAGAATTAAATAAATATGTTAAAAATAGACTTTCAATTACAATAAGAGATGATAGCAAACTCTTACAATATTCTTTGGATGATTTATCAAATATCGAACCTTGTGAATTAAAAAGATTAAAATTTTATATTGAACAAAAATATAATATACTTGAAATTTTAGGTACTTACCCGAATAACAAAATTATATTAAATCGTAGCAATAATTTTTCAGAAGAATGTTTTGGAATTAGTGAAAAGGGAAGAAGGATTCCAATGATTGACCAAATCAATTTTGGCAGAAGACTTGCTCCTAAAAATATTCAGGATAAAACTAAATACTCTTATAGGCACAGGCAAGGAGATAACTGGGGATACTGGCTTCCAGTGGAATTTCTACCTTAAAGATTTTTATACAGGTGTACAAAAATGAAAAAACTTAGATGTCGTAACTGTCGAAAAACATTTAATCTATCAATTTCAAATGGGCTAAAATCAGAAATTATTTGTCCAAATTGCGGTGAAAAATATCATTCATCATTAATTGAAAAATTGGTTAATAAAAAAAAAATAAAAAATCAAAACGATAACAAAAGCAGCAAAAACATAGCTCGACTTAACAACCCTTCTGAAGAATTGGTTAATAAAAAAGAAACAGATAAACAAAGAGAATTACATATCAACCAATGGGGTGTTCATATTAACAACGCTTCAATATCCTGGTCAGACAATGATGCTAAAGACATATTAACCAATATCAATTTAAAAATAGCCATTAACACAGATCGTAATAGCAATGAAAATGAGATTAATTTTAATCAATCAGAAAATTGTAAAATACCTATTCTTGGGAAAAGTGGCCAGGGTAAGAGTACCCTTCTGTATTTAATCTCCATGCTAAAAAGACCAGTAAAAGGTCAAATTGTATGGACTTTTCCTGACAATTCAATCATTAAATGGTCATCTGATAAGAACATATCAAAAGAGATATCAGTTGCTCGAAAAAAAAATTTTGGATTTGCTTTTCAGGACAATACATTACTACCCCATTTAACTATTATGGACAATTTGATTTATCCCCAATTATACAGCGGTATTCTAAAAAATGAAGCGATGAACAATGCAAAAGGATACTTAGATGAGGCACTCAATGAAGAAGAAAAATCAAAGATTGATTCTATAATGAACCGATATCCAGCCCAACTTTCAGGAGGACAAAAACAGAGAGTTGCTCTAATTCAAGCGTTAATTACCAATCCATCTGTCTTATTTGCAGATGAACCAACAGGTAATTTGGATCGGCACACAAGAAAAAGCATCATGAATATGATGGATAAATGGGTTAAAAACGAAATTTTCAAAAATTCAAACACAGACAGATTACTTATATGGGTGACCCACCACTCAGATGATCCAGAAAACATGAAAGCAAAGAATATTCTTCATGTCAATAAACATCAATGTAAGGCTATGCCTACTGCACAGTGGCAAAATAGAGATGTTTTGTTTTCTCAGAAAAACATGGTTTATTTCAATCGCCCTAAAACAGCGGTTATCATTGGTGATTCAAAAGAAAAGAGAATTAAAGCATATGAAATAACCAAAAAAGTGCTTCAGTCAAAGCTCAAATATTATGTAACGTATATTGATGAGAACTCAATTTCTAAGAATATTTTTGAAATGAAAGACATCAAACGAATTATAAAAAACAGTTCTCTTTGTGTTGTGTTGCAGCAGTCAAGTATGATCCATCCGCTAACTTCATTAATATTAAGTATAATGCAAATTTTATCCGGAAAATCTGTTTTGTTAATTGCTAATAAAAATATTGAACCTTCAATTTTTATTAAAGACATTCCTATGATTGATATAAATGATATTAAGCATTTGGGGCAAAATATTGAAAAAAGATTAGAAAGACCATTTAACCAGAAAACAAAATTTCCCTCTCAGAATTCTGACAAATCATTACCTTTTTGTATTCAACACATCAGCATAGAAAATTTTTTGTGTATCCATGATGCCAGCATAAACCATATACCTGCTGATTCTCCCTGGATATTTTTTCTGGGTGAAAATGCTCATGGAAAGACAGCCTTATTGCAGGCATTGACAATTGGACTCTGTGGCCGAGATAATGCCGCACACCTCCTACCTGACCAACCTGATGAAACCCTAAAAGCCTGCTCTATTAATATAAGAGAGTGGGGAACTCGAAAAGAATACTCCATTTACTGGTTAGAAAATGAAAACAGATGGCAAAAGATAAACCATTTTAATCAATTATGTGCATATGGTCCATCGCGTCTTGAAATTGATGATCCTTCTATTGATAAGAGAAAAAGGCAAAGTGTACCTGAAAAGAGCTTGATTGACCAAAGAGGTGTTTTGAACAATATCGAATATTTTCTTTTACAATTATCTTTAAAAAAAGACCTGATATCTAAAAATAGATTTAAAAATGTAATACAATCGATCATAGAGCTGTTACCCAATATATCTGAAATATTTTTGGACGAAGGTACTTTCTATTATAAAGAAATGAACTATTTGACAACAATAGAATATATTGCAAGTGGTCACAAAAGTATTATTGCAATGGTTGGGGATATTATCAGCCAATTCTTTTCTATGCAGCCTGATGTCGATGATCCAAAAAAAATTGAAGGAATTGTGATTATTGATGAGCTTGATGTTCACCTTCATCCAACGCTTCAACGTGATTTTCCTCAACTACTTAGCAATGCCTTTCCAAAAATTCAATTCATTTGCAGTACTCATAGTCCATTACCTTTGCTCGGAGCTCCTGAGGGGGCGAAGTGTTATGTTGTTGAAAGAGATGATATTGAAGGTACGACTATTAACGATTTGGGGATAGATATTAACAGAATGCACCCTAATTCATTATTGACATCTCCATATTTTAATCTTGAAAAATTATTTAAAAATATTTCTACCTTAGATCCTGAAGATAATTATTATGAAACACTTTTTAGAAAAGATATTGACCAGGAAATAAAGATGCTTGCCGCATCTGATCCTCAAATACCATCAGATTGAAATGAATGATTTCTATTGGTTCACAAAATTATGATTAAGATAAAAAATAAAGATAAGAATAAACCAAAGGTTTTAAAGACTAATCCAAATCCTGAAAATTGCAACAGATTAAATAAATATGTCAGAGAAATATTGTTTAATTCTTATTCAGGTAAATGTGGATATTGCGAATCTATATTGGGATTATCCAGTCCTAAGACTATAGACCATTACAGACCTAAAAAAAAAGTGAAAGAAAATTCAAAACATAAAGGGTATTCATGGTTAGTATGTGAATGGAGTAACCTTATAGCTTGTTGTCAATTATGCAATAATAAAAAACATATTTCATTTCCAATCACAGATGAAAAAGACAGAATTTATAAAAAACAAGCTGACCCAAAAGAGTGGAATGCAAAATCAAAATCGTTTTTATCAGAAAATCCGCTTTTACTTCATCCAGAAATTGATAATCCAGAAGATCATCTCATTATCCTTAGAAATGGAGTGCTTGAAGGAAAATCTGATCGTGGAAAACAAACGATAAATATATTGGATTTAAATAGAGATCCTCTCGTATTAGAAAGATTTAAAATACTCAATAAAATTATCACTGATTTGAAAAACAAAGCTAAGGATGTACTTTTTCAGAGGCAAAAAAACCTGATTGAAGCCAAAGAATATAATGAAGGTAAATACATAAAATCTAAATTTAAGTCAACCTTTCAAAGAATAGCGTTTAAATGCAAAGGAAAAACCAGGTATCTTTTTGTATGGCAATTTGCATGGAATAATTATGATATTTTAATAAGGGAGTTGCCTGAAGATGAAGAAATAATTAGAATTATAACGAAAGCCTATAAAATTTATAAATCATTAAAAAATAACTGAATTAAGGTGATTCCAAATGGAAAAAACTATTTCAAATAGCATATTTTTCAAAGAGTTAATAAATTCATTTCAATGGAAAAGAATTCCAGGAGTATCCGGTCAGCGAGACTTTTTATCCCTTACCATCATTCTCGTTGTATTGATTACTTTGACAATCGTACTCATAGGCAGTCGTTCTGGAATAATGAATCAACTTTCTGATATATTAATGGGAAAATTACCCGGTCATGGTTTTCCAGTATGGCTTACAGCAGATATAGGAAATATAAAAAATAAAGAAATAAAAAAAATTTCTGATGTTAATATTGAAGGTTTAGAAATATTTCCATACATTGAAGTTGAATCCAAAGATGTTAGCCTTCCTGGATATGATGATCAAAACCCATTAAAATCTGTATGGGAAGAAAACTATGAATTGATCGCATGGGCTGTTTATAACGATGATCCTTTATGGGAACAGTCTTCAAGTAAGCCTTTTGAAACAAATGAAAGTATTCAAATGCATTCGAACTTTCCGCTTGAGGTTATGCTTGATCCAAAACAGTTTGAAAAATGCTTTGATTGTGAAAAATATATTAAAGCATTATTGGGGAAAATCCCCACACCTTTTTGGAATGATATCCCTAGAATTAGAAATGAAAATGATAATTTATACTGTCTACAGAACAATCAAATCTGGTTGCGTGTCAGAACCGGTTGGTGGAATGAATATGTAAAATTCAAAATCCAATGGCCCCAAAAAAATATTCATGCAATGGAAAAAATTTCTTATTTATTTCCATTAACAACATATCAGGCTTTGAAACTATCACAGTTTGATAAAAAGCAGTATTTTATGGAAGGAAAAGGGGATCAGGTTACAAGGGCAATAAGGATTTCGATTTCTGGAACAGATTTACTTAAACAGGAGAGTATTCAATCTTTTCAGAATTGTGTATGTGCTGAATATTCTGACTCAATTATAGAACCTGATGATGACTATATCAGTTTTCATTTTAAAAACCTGCCATTACAGGAAAACTGGTTAAAAACATGTGCCATCTCTCATAATCTAAATATTGCGGGGGAAAATGATCTTGACCCTACCCCTCCCTACATAACGATTGACGAAGCCATATTGTCAACGCCTTTGAGCTATGATCCGAAAGGCTTTATCGTTGTTGATGAGAAATCAAATTCT
>Ga0272440_1004335_pt1 | contig 10171 bp, 7 predicted proteins | sample SSMMMBAug17_FD_192440 | JGI IMG/M metagenome (GOLD analysis project Ga0272440, IMG submission 192440) | Marine sediment archaeal communities from Little Sippewissett salt marsh, Falmouth, MA, United States - SSM-MMB-Aug17 | ecosystem: Environmental > Aquatic > Marine > Wetlands > Sediment ... | reverse complement strand
TAAAATTTGTCTATAAGTGACGGTATCGTCAACAACAAGAATATTAATATCCTCAGCCATGGCTGACTCCTTTATCGTACCTGATCAGTCAACAATATTTTCCTATAATTTTTAATCAAAAAAAAAGAAACCTTTTATTTTGATTTTTAATACTCTGAATAACATCCTATACTGTATCGTATTTTTAATATTTATTGCAAGCAAATAATATTAATGTTTTTATTAAAAAAAAAACAATAATTAAATTGATTGATTGAAAAAAAAATAAAAATATGAAATTATTTTTGTTAGAAATTCAATTTTTTTGTGTCTATTTATAAAGGGTTATTAATTTTTATAGAAAGGATCTTAATGTCATGAAATTTTTCAAACTGAGCACTTGGATTATTTGCTTTATAGCATCATTTAATTTAAGTATCATTGATGCAAAAGTAGTCCCAGGAACTGTAAGCCCCAAGCAGTCAACTAAAAAAACAGTGGAAACCCATGAGGGAATGGATAAAAAATTGATTACAACAAAATCAAAAGTAAATCTAACATTGGGGACTGCATCAGAAAGCGGTGTCTTTTATCCAGTAGGAAAAGGCATAAGTCAAATGATAAACAAAAGAAAGCTTGAATATGGATTGAGATTTATTACATACAGCACAAGCGGTTCAAAATACAATCTTCAAGCTATTCGTAATGGGGAACTTGATCTTGCAATTTCGAGGTTTGACCTGGCTTATGAAGCCTATCGAGGTGTTAATAATTTTGAAAAGCAGGATCCATTCAGCGACCTAAGGTACATTGTTACTCTCTATCCTATGCCTATCGGTGTTATTGTTCCCCAAAAGTCAGAAACCAATTACCTTGAAGACCTTAAAGGTAAACGAATTAATATAGGTAATCCTGGATCTGGAAAAAGATCTGTGGCTAATATGATTTTTCAAGCAATGAATTGGCATAACTCGGATTTTAAGCGTGTTACAGGCCTTGCAACAAGAGAAATGGGAGATATTTTTTGCGGTAATGGAATAGATGGTATCATTGAACTTTTAGGAATTCCTGCATCTTTTTATGATAAAATTACCAATAAATGCCAGGGACGTTTTATCCCCATTCCATCTAAGGTCATACTTAGTGTTCAGAGAAACAATCCTTTTATTGAATTTGGGGAAATTCCTGGAGGTTTGTACCCTCACAACCCAATTAACGTACAGACATTTCAGATAGGTGCTATATTATTAACATCAAGAAATATTTCAGGTGATGTTATTTTTCGCATATGTGAAACCCTTTTTGGAAACATGGAAGAGTTTAGAAAAATACATCCTGCTCTGGAAAATTTTAATTTAAATAATATAAAAAAGAAGAATACCTTTATCCCATATCATAATGGAGCTATAAAATATTATCGAAAACAAGGTCTTACGTTATAATTATTTCCAGATTAATTTTTTTTTATCTGGTAACAATTATCAATACTAATTGTTTTCGCGCTTAACAATTTTTACATTTTTAATTTTTTTTATAGCTTTGATAATTTTATCAAGATGTTCAGTATCTTGGACAGTAATTACAAAACGATTAAAGATATCTCCTTCAGGGAGAGTTCGGGTATGTAAACTAAGAATATTAGCGTTGTTTCGGCTGATTTCAGCGCTAATATCTGCTAGCAACCCGATACGATCAGATACAAGAACACTTATATTCACAGGAAAACTTGCTGATTTATCTGAATCCCACTCTACTTCGATCTGACGCTCTGGACTCATTTTTATACAATTAACACAATGATTTTTGTGAACTGTAACTCCAAAACCTTGTGTAATATAACCAATAATATCATCACCAGGCAAAGGCTTACAACACTTACCAAAACGTATAAGAATATCATCAAGACCCTTTACCCTTACGCCTGTTTTAGATCGTCGTTTAAATCTTTGAATTATTTTTTTTACTGTACCATCTTTCTTTGGCTTAGGTTTAAAATAGCGTAGCAATTGGCGTGGAGTAACTTTTCCATAGCCAATAGCTGCTATTAAGTCATCAACAGTCTTATACTTGAAGTCTTTAATAATTGTTTTGAAAATTTCTGTTTTTATTTCTTTTGAAAAAGACAATTTATTTTTTTGAAATTCTCGGTCACACATTTCACGACCCAATGTTAGACTTCGCTCACGTTCTTGAAACTTAATCCATTGTCTGATTTTAGATTTTGCTTTAACTGTTTTAACAAAGTTTAACCAGTTTTTTCCAGGATGTTGCTTTTTAGAAGTAATTATTTCAACGTGATCTCCTGTTTTTAGTTGATATTTTAAAGGTCGCATCAATCCATTAATTTTTGCCCCCATACAATGATTCCCCACTTCAGTATGTATAGCATATGCAAAATCAACTGTACTTGAACCCTGGGGCAATGAAATAACATCTCCATTTGGAGTAAAAACATAAACATCATCAGGAAATAAATCAATTTTTACATGTTCTAAAAATTCACCAGAATCAGCAAAGTTTTTTTGATTTTCAACAAGATCTTGAAGCCATGCAAATGTTTTTTCTGTTTGTTTATCTATAGTTTTGCCTTCTTTATAACTCCAGTGAGCTGCTACACCTGTTTTTGCAACATAATCCATGTCCCAGGTTCTAATTTGGATTTCAATCCTTTGATTATTTGGACCATATACAGTTGTATGTAGTGATTGATACATATTGGGTTTTGGAGCTGCTATATAATCTTTTATTTTAACAGGTATTGGTTTCCATGTTTTATGAATGATACCTAAGACTTCATAACATTGAGATACAGAATCTAAAATAATTCTAAAAGCTATAATATCGTAAATCTCTTCAAATGGTAGGTTTTGCTGAATCATCTTTTGATAAATACTAAAAAAATGTTTGTGCCTACCTAAAATTTGACACTTGATATTTGCTTTTGCCATTTTTTTATGTAAAATATTTTTAACCTTAAATACATAGTTTTCTCTTTCTTCACTTCCATGCCTGATATACTTATTTATCATTTTATATTTATCTGGAAATAAATATTTAAAGGATAAATCTTCTAATTCTTTTTTAATAGTGTATATTCCTAGACGTGATGCAATAGGAGCATAAATATCCATTGTTTCCTGAGCGTAAGCTTGTTGCTGTCTTTTTTTTTTATGCTCAATACTTCTCATTGTAAGAACACGGTCTATTAATTTTATAAAAATAACACGAATATCATTTGCTATGGCTAAAAACATGCGACGTAACTTTTCTGCCTGTCTTTTTTTTGTGTCGCGGTTAGAAATACTATTTAGTTGAGTAGTGCCTTCAAGTAAATTTAGCATGTCTTCGTCAAATTTTTCTATAATAGTTTTAGAAGAAATAAGATTTTTTTCCATTAAATCATGTAAAAGACCGGCTACAATACTCTGAACATCCATACGAATATTTGCTAAACCATAGGCCACATCAATTGCATGTGTTAATGATTTAGAATCTTTTTGAGCATATAATTGTGAAGCAAAATCGTATGCTACCTTTATAGGATCAATGTCTGCGTCTGGATAATAATCAAGCAATTTTTGTATTAATGTGTTTAAGTCTTTTTCCATAAGCTTATTTATACTTCTATTTGTCAAATATTTTAGTGGTATAATGGATAAACTGGAATTACAGTCATAACAGTAAAAAATTTTTGATATTAATTATTTCCTCATCAAAAATAATAGTAAGAACTTGAACAGATTGAATTTTAATATCATTTTTTATTTTTAATTACAAGTTCAAGCTCAAGCAGATTACAACAGGTTTTATGCTGACCCTTTTGTTGTTATGAAAAAAAACTTGAAAAATTGTTAAAAAGGAAAGTGACCTGTTATTATAATTGATGAGATTTTAGCTTTAAATATCCACATAAATATTAAACATTTTAAAAATTTCAATCAATTTTCTTTGCCAGGCATTATGAATATCATGAGGTACAACATATAAATGAGGACTGTCTTTGAATTCAGATACGTATGCCTGATCCAGTCCTGTCGCCAATTCTGGTAAAATATACCTTTTCTTTTGAAGATCATTTATTGAATGTTTTTTTGGTAAGCGATCTAGAAGTCTGGCAGAATAATTGTGAGTACCTTCAATTAAATGAACCTTTCCTATTTGCATATAAATAACAGATTTATTTTTATGACTAATCTTTGCAAAGGATGGCCTTTCTTCTTGATCGTAACGTTGTTCTATAAATTCAATTGCATCATTGCTTAAAAATAGACGTGTAGAGACAACCATGCCTGTCTTGTAAAGACTTTCCAAAAATTTTTTTCGAGCAGGAAACATTCTTCTAATCATATCGTTACCTGATTGTTTTCCAATTTCTTGCAAAATATCTAAAAAAACTATCAGATCCATTTGTGATAACCATTTTCGCATTTCCTTTTCATAACTTACTGGTAAGCCTGCCCAACTTTTTTTATACAAGTCACTGGATTTTGGCATCCTGGGATCGCCTAAAAGTTTGATTATAAATTGGCGCCAATTATCAGGCATATTTTTGTCAACAGCTTTATCCATCATAATCATCGAAACTTTTTGGGCAATTGAATAATTTTTGTCATATGGCATATCTTTATTTTCAGGTTTGGATATAAGTTCAAAAACAGGATCTTCTTTGCCAGGTTTAAGAACTTCAACAGGTTTTAAATAAAGAGAATTCTTTGAAGATATTAAAAACTGAGATCTATGGTCCCAGGGAATATTGAAATTTTGAAAAAAATCTTTTAATGTAATTTCTTCCAGTGAATACATTTCCCAAAAATCTTTTAGTGAGGGGTCAAACAATATATCCTTATTCTTACAATATAAAAGCATATCCTTTGATAATCGTTTTTTTGAACAGATTTTTCTTAAATTATCCCTGATAAATTTACAAAAGTATTTCAAATCACTAATGTTATTAAAATGATAAAAGTATAACCGAATCAAACTATATAACTGAGATGAAGAAAGAGGGGTTTTTATACGGGCAATACTTTTAAGATTATTTTTTGAAATTGGATAAGTAGAAAAGAAAATAGTATCAGTAGACCAAAGATGAATTAAAACTCGAATATCTCTTACTGTTTTCAATAGTCTTGATAATTTATATCCATTAGATAAAGCATCGACGATTTCTTTCCTACGTTTATGAAACCAGCGAGATTTAGGAATATTTCCTGTGCCTAGCTTTTTTAATTCATTTGTCAATTGATTAAAAATATTAATATCCAAAAGGCCAGTTTTTTCAACCAGTTCAAAATTTAATGTAGGAAGTTGAATTTTTATCATGATTATTAAAAAAATATATTGTCATTCAATCTTAAAAGAGTGTTTTTGCACGGAACCTTTTTTGTAATTATCTCTATGAATAGTCCGCTCATAAAATATTACATGTCTGTCTTTTGTGATAAATAATAAAGATTGTGAAAGTGTACCATAAAAAGAATTATTAATAAAAATAGGGCCAAGCATCCTTTCCCATTCTAATGAAACACCTGTTCTGGGGAGTTCACCATCTTCTGGCTGAGAAGGATTTGATAACAATATAAAAAAAGGTTTTATTTCTGGCTGAAGGCTATTTAAAAGAATTTTTTTAAAGCCTTTTTTTCCTTTTTCTACTTTTGGCCAGGGAGTATTTAAAAAATTATTACTCAATCCATGAAAACCTGGAGTTATTTCTTCATGTCCTTTTTTACAATTTGAAAAATAATAAAAATTTTTCATATCACCTAAAAGCAAGTTAAAACCACTATAAGTTGATGCTACTGTATTAATTTTTTCTATATAATCTAATGGAGAATCATTACCCAACAAATAATCTTTAACCAAATATCCACGACTTGGAGAATCTTCTTTAATAGTAGAAAGATTTCTAAAATTGGTAATTGCTGCAAATCGGCCATCACGTGTAATTCCCATCCATGTCCCACCATTTTGAAGGTCCCTACCAGCAAGGACAGATGGAGCGTCATCCCAATAGCCTAGCTTTTCAGTGGGACGATCTCTAAATTCATCCCTATTAGCTGCCATAACAAGGTCAAAAGTAGGATGATTTTTATATGAAAATAGAATTAAACACATCTTTTTCCTTTCTCATTTAGCTTGTCTCAATTTACGAATATCTCCAACACGAATCGTAATTTTATTTCGGTCAAAATATTCTAGAAAAGGAATTGAATATTTTCTGGAAACCTTAGTCATTGTTTTAAAATCTTTTGTTGTAATGCTTTCATTTTTAATTAAATAGTCAGTAAGTTGTTTTTCAAGCATTTTAAAGCTTTTAATACAAACAGCCATATCTTTTGATATTCGAACAATTCGATTTTCATTATCTAAAAAAGTTAATAAAGTTTCAACCTGATGTTGTTCAAGATCACAAATTTGTGATAATTCTTTCAGCAAAGGCGGTGCCAGGCCTTTTTTATTTATAATATCATAAACAGTTTCCTTTTTTTGAAGCATTTCATTTGAAAGTTTTGGTTGATGTTTGGCTATAGCAACAAATTCCTGATGTGTTTTTAGTAAGTTTGATTTAATCAAATCTTCTAATATAAATTGAAATAATGCTCCTGGAAATGATTCTGGAAAACGACTTTTTAGTTCCTGTCTCGGCATTCCAGTTTTATAAGGAAATTTTTTATGATACTTTTTAAGTTTGTCGCATATTGTATTTTTCCATATTTTTATAGTATCCTGATGGACATACCTTACTGGCTCAGTATCTAATAATAGTATTGTTTTTTGTTTTACAAGTTCTTTAAGAATTTTTTTTATGGATGAGTCACCCAATGAAGTACATTGGGTTAAACGAGAAAGGCTTATTCCTGAAAAACCTGATTTTTGAACATGAATAACAAGACATTCCTGGTCATCAGCATTCCCTAAACGTTTCATATCTGCAATTATTTCATCCTTAAATCTTTTTCGTTTAGGAGCTAAAGGATGAATAATAATTCCTCCACCAATTGTCTGAACAGGAGAGTAATCTCTTAATACAAAACGATCTCCTCGCATCACGCATAAAGGTTTTTCAAATCTGATCTGAGCAAAACTTTCTTCACCAGGTAATAGATTGTCTCTATCCAATAAAAAAACATGAGCTGGAATTTCTGAAGTTCCTGTATGAAATCTAACCTTTGAACGAAAAGTTAATGGACGTTCGTTATTTTTTAAATACTGAAAATGAATATCAATCATATATGTAAGTTGAAGGCTATTTTGATGGGAAAGGACATCTCCTCGAATTATTTCAGATCTATCTATGCCTTGAAGGTTAATTGCGCAGCGCATGCCAGCATGTGATGTTTCTACCTTATTTTGATGATTTTGCAAACCACGAACTTTTGCTGTTTTTTTAGAAGGATAAACCATAACTTTATCCCCTATACAGACTTTACCAGAAAGTTGAGTGCCTGTTACAACAGCACCAAATCCTTTCATGCTAAAAACCCTATCTATGGGAAGTCTAAAAAGATTGTCTACATTTTTAGGGTTTGTTGTTTTACAAAAACTATGTAGTGTAGAAAGTACATCTGAAATTCCCTGACCTGTTTTACTTGAACAAGGTATAATGGGAGAATTTTCAAGAAAAGTATCTTTAACACAGTCTTTAATGTCTTCGGTAACCAATTCTAAAAATTCATCATCCACCAAATCTGCCTTGGTAACAACAATCATGCCTTTATTGACATTCAATAACTGACAGATATCCAAATGTTCACGAGTTTGAGGCATAACACCTTCATCAGCAGCAATAACCATACAGACAATATCCATACCTGCAGCACCTGCCACCATATGGCGAACAAAGCGTTCATGGCCGGGAACATCAACTATACCAACCTGAATTGTCTCATCTAATTTTAAAGGTGCGAATCCAAGCTCAATTGTAATGCCGCGTTGCTTTTCTTCTTTGAGTCTATCTGTATCAATACCAGTCAAGGATTTGACTAATGATGTTTTGCCATGATCTATGTGACCGGAAGTCCCTAAAATAATAGTTTTCATAATGATAAAAAAAACCAATGAAGATAATTAATAAAATCTATGAATTTATAAAGAAAAAACTTTTTATAATGTTAATTATTTGAAACTTTTTGATGTTTTTAATCTTCTAAATGTTATATAAACCCAAGTACTTTTAAAAAAGTTCCTAATACTCCCATTACTGAGATCGTAATTGCTATAGAAAACATATATAATGTAAATCTTCTTTGTTTTTCATCTCTTTTTTCAGCTTGTTGATAATTAACTTCAATAAAAACATTAAATCTATCGGTTAATTTATCAATGGAAGTGATAATTTGTTCAAAGCGTTTGTCTACTTGTTCAAAGCGTTTGTCTACTTGTTCAAAGCGTTTGTCTACTTGTTCAAAGCGTTTGTCTACTTGTTCAAAGCGTTTGTCTACTTGTTCAAAGCGTTTGTCTACTTGTTCAAAGCGTTTGTCTACTTGTTCAAAGCGTTTGTCTACTTGTTCAAAGCGTTTGTCTACTTGTTTAAAACGTTCGAGCATATCGCGACGAGATTCTTCAAATTTTTTATCTACTACCAGCTTAAATTCCTTTAACTGTTCTCTTTGCTCGTCCTGTTTTCTACTAAATTCATCAAATCTGCTTTCAAAATACTTAACATTTGGCAAAATCCCTGCAACTAACATTTGAATATCAGTGGAAAAAACAGCGTTTTTATCATTTTCTTTCATCTATGACCTCCTTTCTTTATCAATTCTACTCTGGTAAACTATTATACTCAACTTTGATTTTTTAACCTTGACTTTCAAAATATAAAAAAAAAAATCAATTTGCAAGAGATATAAAATAATAGTCTTAAATATTTATCTGACAAAGATTAACCTCTAATTAAAACCAGAAATTATTCAGCAAACGTAATGATATGATTTTTTTAAGCGTTAAAAGTTAAAAGAATTTGTAGTATTAAGTATTTGTTCTTGACATATATCTATTATATTGCATAGCATGGATCAATTAAGGTGATTTTATGAAAAATATTATATCAAACATAAAAACATAAAAACATATACAAAATTTACACTATTTTTAGAAAAGATTAAAAAAGAAAGGAACGAAAACGCATGAAATCCAAAAAACGTATTCTTAGCGGTATGCGTCCAACAGGTGTACTTCATTTAGGTAATTATCATGGTGCATTGGCTAATTGGAAAAATATGCAAGATGAATATGATTGTTTTTTCTTTGTGGCAGACTGGCATGCATTAACAAGTGATTATGAGAATACTGCAAATATAAGAAATAATATACATGAAATGATGATAGACTGGTTAAGTGCTGGACTTTCACCTGAGAAAAGTACAATTTTTATTCAGTCAGATGTTAAAGAACATGCGGAATTGTTTTTATTACTATGTATGATTACTCCAACACCCTGGTTGGAACGAAATCCTACATATAAAGAACAAATAACCCAGCTGTCCAATAAAGATCTTTCAACCTTTGGTTTTTTAGGGTACCCGGTACTTCAGGCAGCAGACATCATTATGTATAAAGCTGAGGCTGTTCCAGTAGGTATTGATCAGGTTCCACATGTGGAAATTACACGTGAAATTGCCCGCAGGTTTAATCATTTATATGGAAATGTTTTTCCTGAGCCTCAAGCGATTTTAACACAAACACCTAAAATATTAGGTCTTGATCGAAGAAAAATGAGCAAGAGCTATAATAATGCTATCTTTCTGGCAGATCCTTCTGAAACGATCCAAAAAAAAGTTAATGAAATGGTTACTGACCCTCAGCGAAAACGTAAAAAAGATCCAGGAGACCCTTCTATTTGTAATGTATATGATTTTCATAAATTATACAGCGATGAAACTCTAATTGAACAGGTTGATAAAGAATGCAGAAATGCAGAAATTGGATGTGTTCAATGCAAAAAAGCTATGGCAGCAAACTTAATTGAAGCTATTTCACCAATCATGGAAAAACGTCAGTATTATTCAAATAAGCCAGATATTGTAAATGAAATCATTCAGGCTGGTTCAGAAAAAGCAAATGCAGTAGCTAAAGATACAATGAAACAAGTTCGTGAGGCAATCAAAATTTCTTCTAAATAAAAAATGTTAAATTCACATTTCACCGCTTTTTTTTTCTTATTCCTGAAAAAACTGGCGGTGATGAAAAATCT
>Ga0272440_1004334_pt1 | contig 10172 bp, 7 predicted proteins | sample SSMMMBAug17_FD_192440 | JGI IMG/M metagenome (GOLD analysis project Ga0272440, IMG submission 192440) | Marine sediment archaeal communities from Little Sippewissett salt marsh, Falmouth, MA, United States - SSM-MMB-Aug17 | ecosystem: Environmental > Aquatic > Marine > Wetlands > Sediment ... | reverse complement strand
ATCGCCTACAAATCCAATAGTATATTCTTTATTACCGTTTATAATATCAAGGCTATCGCTCAAAGTATATAATTCCAATAAGGATTGTGTCGGATGTTGATCTGATCCACTACCACCATTAATTATTTTTGTCTTTATCCCTCTTTTTATAAATTCATAGGCTGATATTTCCATTAATTTAGGATTCATGCTTCGTATAATTATAATATCAGTAAGATAAGATAAAGCTAATAGTGTATCTATTTCAGATTCTCCTTTATATAATGCGGACATTTCAGGATTTCTTATCTCTTCAACATTTAATCCAAGAGACTGTGCAGCGATTGAAAATGAAGTAAATGTTCTTGTTGAACATTGAGTAAAGTATAAAGAACAAGATTTATAAAATAAAATATTCGACATGTATCTCATCCACTCAATATTATTTTTGTTTTGCCGGATAACATTCGCAATATCTATAAGATTTGTTACGATTTCTTTTGACAATTGTTGAGAGTAAAGAAAACATTTTATTGTATTATGATCATTAGATAAAAGATATTTAGATTTTTCTTTATGTTTCATGGAGATGAAATCATCAATATTAATATCATTAAATGGCTTCATGTATAATCTCCTTTGCCAAGTTTAAAAGATTATTAAATTTCATACCTGAATATTTTAAAGATAAAATTTCTGAAACATCAGGGGAGACTTGATGAAAATTCAAAGCTGAATCAAGTATTGATTCGATCTCATCTTGAATGTTTATCCATTTATAAGCGGTAGCTATATAAAGAATACGTATTGCATCTGAGTTTATATCATCATCATTATTAATACGGTACAATTTTTTGCATAGCGGAAAAGATTCGTTAATAGTTTGAGGTAATAAATCCTTAGTAATAACCCAATAATCAAAATTATAAAATATAGTAGGGCTATTTGTATTAATACTAATTATATATTCTTCTCCAAATTGAAAAAGTTGTCGTACATCATCTACTTTTACTATTTCATTTAAACAATAAATATCTATGTATTTTGTTTTTTTTTGTTTGAATATTTCGGATAATACATAGTTTCCCCAAATAAATGGAGAGTGCATCTGAAAATTACACATATCTTTTAGCCCCCTTTATACTTAACTATTATCAAATGCACCTAAATTCTTTAAGGAATATTTTTGTGCATCAGATAGGCCTGTAACACCTGTTATATTAGTCCCTTCATAAGGCCTATTAACTCTAAATGTTTTTAAATGAGAAACTGTATTAATATCCCAAATATTTATTTGTTCGTCTTGTCCACCAGAAATTAACATATTTCCATCAGAACTTAATGCAACTGACCATAGCCTATTTTTAGTATTATTTTTTAAAGTATGTATCGGTTTGCCTGTAATAAAATTCCATATAGTTATAATACCATTTTCTCCTGCACTAAGTAGATATTTAGATTTTTTATCGAAGGTTAGTGTCCAAGGCCAATTTTCTGTACAATTTATAGTTGATAAACAAACTCCTTCGTTAACGTTCCATATTTTGATTGTATGATCTTCGCTACAAGACGCTATGTATTTGCCATCGCATGAAAAAGATACTGCAAGAACGATATCATCATGTCCATACAATTTCCTAACAGGTTTACTTTTTTCAATATCCCAAATTATGATATTATGGTCTTCAGAACCACTTACTAAGCTTATCCCCTGCGGGTCATAGTCAATTGAAGTAACAGATTTTTTATGAAATTCCATTATATTTAAACATTTTCCACTATAAATATCCCAAACCATAATTGTCCGATCATTAGATCCACTAGCTATTGTTTTACCATTCGGACTAAAAGAGATCGAACGTATCGAGTTTAAATGGCCTTTCAAAGTAGTAATACATAACCTGCTGTTGGTATCCCATATTTTTATTAATTGGTCATTTGACGCACTAGCAAGAAGTTTACCATTATAGTTAAATTTAATAGATCTTATAAAGTTAGTATGTCCTTTGAACTTTTCTATGCAAAAGCCCGTTGATGAATCCCAAAGTCTTATTTCTTGATCATTGCCTCCACTTGCAATTAATTTTGAATCAGGACTAATATCTATAGAATAAATAATATTAGTGTAACCTTGTAATGTGCTGATACATTTATTATTTTTTAAATCCCATAGTCTTACAGCTTGATCGTTGCCTCCACTTGCTAATAATTCTTCTCGGGATATAGCTACAGATCGAATCATACTTTTATGTTCTGAAAAAGTATTTATACAATTTCCTTTATTTATATCCCATATTTTTAGAGTGTTATCTTCGCTACCACTCGCTAATAGTTTTCCATCATTATTAAATGCAAGGGACCATATCCAATCTTCATGACCGGACAATTCTTGTAAACATTTACCTGTGATACAATCCCATATTCTTATTGTATTATCGTCACTTCCACTCGCTAATTTTTCACAATCAGGGCTAAAAGAAAGCGCTCGACCCCATTCTTTATGTCCAGACAGGGTATTCAAAAGGCTACCATCTGTTATATTCCAAATTTTTATTTCATTCTTATATCCACCGGTAGCAGATAATTTTCTATCAGAACTAAAACAAACTGATCTTATCAAAGATATATTTTCATTTAAAATTATTTCAAAATTTCCGGTTTCAATATCCCACAATCTTATTGTGTTGTCTTCGCTTGCACTAAAAATTTTTTTCCCGTCTGAACTAAAAGCTACTGATAAAACCATATTAAAGTGTCCAATTAATGTTTTTACACATTCACCATTTTGCACTAACCATACTTTTATAGTTTTATCATCCCCTCCACTAACTATATATTTGCCATCCGGACTGAAAGCAGCGCAACGAACCCAATTATCATGACCACTGAGAGTTAGAATATGATGCCCATCACTAATATTCCATAAATGAATTTGACTGTTCAAATCACAAGTGGCTATGATTTCACCACTTGGACTAAAAGACAAAAACAGAATTGTACTAAATGTTTTTGTGAAGACCGTTTTTTCGAACTGGCAATAACTAAAATTAACATTTTCCAATGTGGCACCTTGAAGATATGCTTGTGATATATAAAGATTTGAAAAGTCCATTTTGTTTAACTCAGTTCCATTTTGATATAAAAGATTTATTAGATTACCAGTAGCATAACTTATTTTTGACGGAGCTTCTTTTTGAATTTTCTTTATAATTTTCTTTATTTTTCTTTCATAATTTTTTTGTCCCCCTAGTTTATAGCAAATTCTATTCTTTATAGGTTCTAAAATTAGCCTCCTTTGTGAGTCTCTTATGTAATCATTAGATAAAGCTTTATATAATGCGAAATTATTTATTAAGTCCGCTTGTTCATCCAGAATTTCTTTAGATACATCCCCAACTAATTTGTCTGTGGCAAACTTAATAATTTGATCTGTCATATATTCAATAATAACAGGTTGCAATGAAAATCCTAATTCACTTTCTTGCAAACTTAACTTTCTTTTGATTGACTGTAAAGAAGACGTTACTTTTGATTTTGATTCAGGTGAAAGAAAATCATTTTTTAACTCTGAAACCTTTACAAATTCACGATTAATTGATAGCCAATAGCAAATCTCTTTTTCCAAAGTTGATAGTCGACTGAAATGCCAGCTTAGTAACTCAATTATATCGGAAAAAATTTTTTCTCCTTCTTCTAAAAAAGCATGAATATCACCCGAAAAAATTTCTTTTATATGTTTTGCTGATAGTTCAAGTGCTAAAGGATTTCCATTATAGACAGATATTAATCTATTCCAGTCATTATCAGAAGCTTCGAAGGTTCCATATTGTTGAATTATTTTTTTTCCAGCATCATTTGAAACACCACGTAATTCAAGAATTTTTACAGGCTTTCGTCCACCAGACATTCGCATAATCTCAATTGGTGTCTCGCGGCTTGTTAATAGTAAACAGCTCTGATGAGATATTTCACCAAATTTTTTGAGCAATATACCATAATATTCATAGCCTTTGCGGTAACGATGATTATAATTTTTTCCTTCTTCTGAGAAGAGACCTTCGTAATTATCTAATATAATAAGACATTTTTTTCTTTTTATATAATATATTAGTTTTGATATTTGATCGTCAACATTTTCAGGTATTTTTGTAACTTTCTGCATAGAAAAAAATTTAATTAATGATAATATTGTATCAGAAAAGTATGGTGCATTAAGAAGTGACCGGCATACAACATAATCAAATCTATTTTTTAATTCTTTTGCGGCCTGAAGTGTTAACTCAGTCTTCCCTATACCACCTTTGCATAATCTTATAGACAAGTTAGTTTTACCAATACCTCCAAACCCTGTTATTGCTATAACCTGTTTATTTTCATATATTATCCATTTTTTTAACTGTTCTAATTCTTTTGATCTTCCAACAAAAAACTGTAAATCAGGCATATTTTCCCAGTCGATATTCAAAGACTGCTTCTCATAAAATAAATTCGAAATGTTTTTTACTTCAATTGTTTTTTTTTTTAATAGGATCGGAGCCATATAATCTTGAATATTCATCATTTTTACAGCATTACAAGCGATCTTATAAGAAAATTCTATCGATTCTCCAGCGCCCATAGAATCAAAAAATGCAACTGAAAATTCAATAGCAGCTACATCGCTTATGTTTCGTTTCATTCCTATTACATAATTTATATGTTCGGAAATTACATTAGCTTGGAATTCAGAATAACATGCATTTAATATCACACATTCAATTTGGTCTGAAAATAAACCAAATAATTCTGAAAGTGATTCAGAAGTTACTAAACTAGGACTACTTTCATATTTATTATCAAATATAATTCCTTCTTCGCCTTTACCATGACCTATAAAATGAACAATATTTGGATTAAAATCCAACATTGCTCGCCGTAGATCTTTGACACGAGTTGCCATCAATTGTTTAACTTGAAAATAATCGCGATACTTTGATCTATTTAAACCATTAGTTATTTCTCTAATTTCTTCATCTAAACGCAATCTTTCTGTATTTATAGGATTTGAAGCGACTATCAAAATTTTTATAATTTTATTTAACACTATTCACCTCTATTGAATAATGTTTTTAATATGAATTTTCTATAATATTTTGAAAGCGATGACCATTTCAGTTTATTAGAGAGATGTTCATTATTTTTAATAAGAACCTCTTTATTTTTATATGCTTTGATAATTTTTTCTTTCCATTCATGATCTTTATCAACTATGTAACCATTTATTCCATCTTTAATTAACCATGAAATTCGATGACCTAGTGAAATTATAGGTTTCTTTACTCCTATGTATTCAGAAATTGCAATTGGTGAGCAGTCATTGACTGGAAAGACACAACAATCTGCTATATTAGTAAATCTTGAAACATCTTTAAATTTCATGAAGCCGGTAAAAAAAATATTTTTTGAGGCAATTTTTTGAAATCTTTCTTTTAAAGGACCTTCTCCAACTAGGATACCTATTATTTTTTTATCGTCGTTAATGTTTCTGATAAAACTTTCTATCCCACCATACCATTTACCCATTTTACCTTGATATACCACTATTATTTTATTAGTGAAATTTATATTATAATCCAGCGATATAGTTTCTTTGATTTTTATCAATTTTTGAGAAGAAAATGGATAAAAAATATTATGATCATATCCATTTGGTATAACGACATAAGGTTTTTTCTTATCAAATCCCAATTCACAGGCGTATTTAAACATTATAGGACTTTGAACAATTAAACCATCAGCACGCTTCATAATCATTTTTAATGAAGAATTAACCAGATTTAATGAACTGTTATCACCTAACTCGATTCTATACATATCTTCGTACCAGTCAATCATATCAAATATTAACAAAGTTTTTTTAATAATATTATTTGGTAAAATTAAAAAACTGAGAGGATTATCAATAAGAATAGCATCTAATTTGCTATCTAAATTTTCTAAAAATTGATATAAAAAAATTCGTTCTTTTTCAATTGTCTTTACATTAATTATTCCATGACGGAAATATTTTATTCCCAAATAATCATAGACATCTTTTTTTAAATGCAAATCTCTTTGTGGAAATCCTCTTAAATAAGAGCCTGGAAATTCCTGAATAGATTTACCATATATTTCATCACAAATTTTAAAAATATTGAAATTTGTATTCTTCATCATTATAAATTACCATTCTCATAACATATTGTAAAAGCTTCACCAAAAGAATAATCTTTAGAAAATTGTAATGATCTAAACCTATTTAAAGTCTCAACTAATTCTAACCAATTGAATTGACTATTTTGTGAAATAAACTTTGACATAATATTTTTTTTAAGCGTAATATTAGCAGGTAGTATAAAAGAAGGTTTTATTAAAGGAGTAAATATTTCTCCATATAACAATTTTAATGAACTCTCCCCCCCTCCCCATGTGCGCAGATGAAAGAGAGACTGTTCAACTATTTTATATGTTTCTCTATGATCATTGTGAATATCCTCTGGTGAATTCGTAATTATGTAATCAGGTTTAACTCTTTTTATAATGTTCATTATTTTTAAACAAATTGATTTGCTATAAAAAATATTCATATCACTAATTTTATTATTTTCAATTTCAATAAAAGATAAGTTCTCAATTTCAGAATAAGAGTACTTACACTCAGAAATACTTCCTCCTGTAACATCACTATAGGTTAAAGGTACTAAATATTTTTTATACTTATTACCAAAAAAATGTGATGCCATTAATACTGCATCATCGTCATGTGCCGTTATAAATAAAACTTTTTCCATATTTTCTATCCAAGTATTTTTTCAAAAGCTACCCTTAAATTTTTTTCGTTTAAAGTTATTTCGTTGATAATTGTATATGGATAGTTATTTTTTTGGACATTTTTATTTAATGAAGTCATTAATAATATAACATCTTCAACATTCAGACCAAGATCTGCTGGAGAATATCTCATCCCCAATAAATCCAATAAAGACTTAATGCGAATAAAATCCTGATTTTGAAAAAAAGACATAATTAATACACCTAAAGATACAAGCTCACCATGTAAAAAGTCACCCTGCATATTTTCTTCGATCAACCTCGCAAAAAAATGTTCAGAACCAACTTCAGGTCTATTATTGCCTACCATATTATATATAAAAAATTCAAAAATAATAGTATCAATAATATACTTAATGCCTTGCTTAGAGTTAGATTTTATTTCATCTTTTATTTCAAATAAACTATCTATCAAACGTCTTGCTAAATAATACACTATAGAATCAAATTTTTCGTCATTTTTTAAATGAGCTAATTTCCAATCATAAGAGGCTGTATACATTGATATTACATCTCCCAAGCCTGCTACATTAAAACGATAATCTACCTTTTTTAAATAATCCATATCGAAAAATACCACATCAGGTGCTTTTGTCTTAATTATTATTTCACCTCCCGTTTTTGTATCTATAATTACGCTAGATGGAGTTAAAAAAGCATCAGTCGTTGTTGCAGAAGGGAAAATGTGTAAAGTGTTTTTTGTTATTTGCGAAATATATTTTGAAATATCAATAATAGTACCACCACCAATACCTAAAATAACGCCATTAAAATGTTTCATATCGTTAATAATTTTATCAATACTATTAGAATCATTTTTTTCTATAAAATAAATTTTTTTAAAAAATCTATTGTTATATTTTTTATTAAATTTTCTCCATATTTCATCATTGACAATGACAGCATAATTAAGACCTGTGTTGAAATCAAAAACATCATCTATTAATAATTGAGGAAATAATCCATGAAGAGCGTATGAATATTTCATTTTTATACTCCTTATTTTTTTGCATATGCAACGGTATATATAGATGTTTTCTCCAAAAAATCAAATATTGGAATATCAAATCTTTCATTATTTGTAACTAAAGATATATCTGAACATCCAATAATTATACCTTGAGCACCATTATAGATAAGGTTGTCAACGCAAGCTAAAATTGAATTCTTAGAACTGCCTGTTAAATAACCTGCCTTAATCCCATTTTCTGAATAAACTGAATTATTTATATGTTTTTCTTGAAAAAAAAGTGATGGTTTTATCAATTGAATTCCATAGGCTTCTAATTCTTTATCATAAAGTTTGCCATAGATAGTTCCATCAGTTGCCAATAAACCTACTTTATTAATTCCTGTCTTGTAAACAGAATTTGATATTACTTTAACCATATTAATAACTGGAATTGAAACAAAATCTTGTATTTTTTTTATATAAAAATGAGTTGCGTTACTTGCGATTACAATGAAGTCCGCTCCAGAAAGTTCTAATCTTTTAGCGGAACGTTTTAAATCATTTAAAGGCGTATCTTTCCCATTCTTTATTGCTAAATCCCTATTTGGAGTGGAAGGAACAATACTGATAACTATCTCCAAAAAATCCTGATCCCTTTTAGCGCCTTCTTCCATCTCGTATTTTAACATCGTTCGATATAATTGAATTGTCGATTCAGGACCTAAGCCCCCAAGAATTCCAACGGTTTTATTTTTTTTCATTATGAGGCCTCTGTCTATATTATATGCTTATTATGCCAACAATATGAGGCCTCTGTCTATATTATATGCTTATTATGCCAACAAAGATTATCTGAAGCACAAATATCGCTCGTTAGACCATATGCAATAGAACGGCAACCATAACATAACATATTATACTTACATATCGCGCAATACCCTTTGATATGTTTTTCTATATTTCTTGTAATATTGAATAGCTCAGAATTATGAATTACATCTTTTAATTGTTCGTTTTTTATATTATGTTCATTGATATGGATACACGGACAAGGCCGTATATAGCCATCACAACTAATAGAGCAATCTAAATAAAAATTTCGACAACTAATCCCCCCACATCCAGGAAAATTAACTTCCCATGATTTTTCAAATTTCTTATCTATTAATGAAACATCTTCATAAAGTTTTTTCATTTCTGATGATGTAGGCATCATATCTAAAGTTTTTGCGGCTTCGCCTACAGGCCAGAATCTTGTAAAAGTAGGGTTGATTCCTCGCACACGGCACCATTCCCAAATTTCAAGTATATCACTTAGATTTATTTTTGTTGCTATAGAATTTACTTCTAGTATAGGATTATCTTCACAATTATAACCTGATTTAACAAGCATATTAATAATATTTAATATATCATGAATTTTATCATGTCCTGTGAGAAATTTATATTTACTATTTTCAAACGAGTCCAATTTTATACATATAGAACAATTATTATCTAATAAAAATTTACAAGTATCAACAGAAACAAGCGAACCATTAGTGAAAATAAGTATATCTAGTTGCTTACTATTAATATATGATACAAGTTTATAAAAATGCTCGTAAAGTAAAGGTTCGCCTCCTGTTAAATTAACTAACTCTACACCTAATTCTATACTTTGATTAATAATATTAATAAAATCATCATATTGTAGTTTATCTTCATTAGAAGAATATTTTTCACGCGCATAGCAATAAATACAACCATAGTTACATTTTTTTGTCAATTCTAAGGTTAATGATCGCAATTCTCCTTTGTCTCTTATTCTAAAAACTTCATCATTTGATAAAAAACTTTTTAATCCTCTAACCTGTCGTTTCTTAGTCATTCAAAAGATCTCCTATAATCGGACAGAATTACGTCATGTATAATGTGGCTCACAGTCCATAGTTGTTAAATTATTAATATCGGCGCTTATAAAAATATCTTAATTAAATATTAGAAATAGCACAATCCTGAATCCTTGATAAGGGGTTTTTTGATCATCGATTTTCAGTCATGTCTACAACACCTTCTTCATCCCCCAAAAATTCAAATACAAGTCTTTGTACAAGAAAGAAGCTTGATCGATCTCACCTGTTTCTTTTCTATCAGCACCCTTCAGACTGTCAAAAAATTCATTAGAAAATTTTTTTAAACCTATACCAAATAAGTATTTGCGTCAAGACACTCAAAATCATCAAAAAAAAGCCGTATAATAACAGGATATTGGCGTTTATCCTTTTTTATATTTTATACGGCTATTCAAAATTGAGAAATACATCGTATCTATATATTTATTTTTTAGTTACCTAAATAGTGGGTTGTCAAACGTAACATAGGGGCGACTTATTTGAGTTCTATCTATAAT
>Ga0272440_1004332_pt1 | contig 10173 bp, 10 predicted proteins | sample SSMMMBAug17_FD_192440 | JGI IMG/M metagenome (GOLD analysis project Ga0272440, IMG submission 192440) | Marine sediment archaeal communities from Little Sippewissett salt marsh, Falmouth, MA, United States - SSM-MMB-Aug17 | ecosystem: Environmental > Aquatic > Marine > Wetlands > Sediment ... | reverse complement strand
CTCTATAACGCCCTTTTCGCTATTAAAAAGAGCATTATTGCATAAACGCATCATCATTGAAAAAACAATTACAACGATCTCTCTATTGCTATAACGCTCTTTTTACCCCCAAAAAGAGCATTATAGGTCATTTTTTGATATCTTAATTAATGTTTTATTTAATTATTTCAAATTGTTATCTTGGTCCGACCCTGGTACTCCTCAATAAAGTTCCATGAAAAATCATTGCAAACATTGAAGGGCAAGTTTCATTCCAGGAAAAACCTAAATTGAATAATAATAAGCAATTAATTTATTAAATATTTTTGGAATCATCCATTTCTTTTAATAAAAAAATTTTCAAGGACAAGCACGTCCATTTTTGTTCTAAAAAAACAATCCAACGCTTCTGATGGCGAACAGACCACTGGTTCATTTTCATTAAATGACGTGTTTAAAACGATTGGTACACCGGTTACCTTTTTTACCTCTGAAATTAATTGGCAATATAGAGGATTGTCCTTTTTGCTGACAGTCTGAAGTCTACCTGTTCCATCGACATGAGTAACTGCAGGAATCTCCTTCCTTTTTTCTCGTTTGATAGGATATACTTTGATCATGAATGGATCTGGATAAGATTTTTCAAAATATTTCGAGACTTCTTCCTGTAAAATTGAAGGTGCAAAAGGTCTAAAGGATTCTCTTTTTTTTATTTTCCTGTTGAGAATATCTTTCATTCTATCATCACACGGGTTTGCAAGAATACTTCTATTACCCAATGCGCGTGCTCCCCATTCCATTCTTCCCTGGAACCACCCAATGACGTTTCCTGAAGCAATTTCTATTGCTATTTTTTTACAAAGTTCTTTTTTCGATTCAAATCGTGTTAAAGAGAATTTATTACTCTGAAGTTCTTTTCGTGAATTAAGAATGTCACGAATTTCTTCATTGGTAAATTGTGGTCCCCAATAAGAATGATTCATCACAAATTGACGTTTTTGTTTTAATACATCATTCCAGACATAAAAAGCAGCACCGATAGCACCTCCAGCATCCCCTGCTGCTGACTGTATATATACTTCTGTAAAGGGAGTCTTATCAAAAATTTTTCCATTTGCAACGCTATTCATTCCGCAGCCACCAGCAAGACATAAAATATTATTTTTTGTTTTACTGTAAACATGATTTAAAATATGAAACAAAGCCGTCTCATATAAAGCCTGAAGAGATGCGGCAATATTTTCATGTATTGGTTCAATATCCTCTCCCGCTTTTCTCGACTTACCCAATAAAGACTCAAGCGCAGTAGAAAACACAGGCCCCATAGTGGGTTTACCATTCCAGGTCATTGCTGCACCCTTTAAATAATGTGTAAAATATTTAAGATTTAACTCAAAACGTCCTTCTGATTTCAAATGAACGAGATCTTTCATCTGATCTACGAGTATTGGTTTTCCATAGGCTGCAAGTCCCATTACTTTGTATTCATCACCATAATTTGGAAACCCCAAATATTGGGTAATCGCAAGATATAAAAGCCCCAATGAATGAGGGAAATATATTCGATCTTTTATAAATAACCTATTATTGTTACCAATTCCCCACATCGAGCCAACAAAGTCTCCAAATCCATCAACAGATACAACAGCAGCATTATCAAAAGGTGAAACCATAAACGCACTGGCAAGATGCGCAATATGATGCTCTACAAAATGAGATTTAGCATTAGGTTTTATGCCAAACTCTTGTTCAAATATTTCAGCAATACTTCCAATTTTCAGTGAATTCTTGAATCGGTCTTTAATCATTTGTATTTGAGGGCGTTGTTTGAATAGATAGATAAATTTTTGAAAAATGTTTGCCTTTGGATTTCTATTTAAGGCAATATGTGATACTTCATTTAGTGACACATTTGCTTCTTTCAAACAGTATTGAATTGCATTTTTTGGAAATCCTGCCCAGTGTTTTACCCTGGTGAATCTTTCTTCTTCAACAGCGGCGATCAAGTATCCTTTTTTAATGATGCAGGCTGAAGAATCGCCATGGTATGCATTTATACCTAAAACTATCATAATCACCTCTATAATAAGAAAAAAACTTTTTAAGTTTAGAAATTTACTTTGTTCCTTTTGGGATAAATGTACTATTATAAATTAAATACGTAGCATGCTACGACTATATACGACCTTACTTTATTGTACAATTCAGTTATAATAGTGACCATTTATTTAAGTATTGAGCGGCAATTTTTTTACAGTCATGATGATCTTGGACATATTGACGAGACTTAATGCTCATTGATTGTATCTGATCTCTATTTTCAATAATATACGCAATCTGCTTCTTAATATTTTCAACATCAGGTTTTATTTGAATAACAGGTAAATCATTGGGAAATAAACGCTTATCATAATTTGTAAAAAGAATTTTCCCAGATGCCATCGTCTGGAGTGAATTCAAACCTAATCCATATCCATAGGTTTGATCAATCAAGACATTACAATTTTGAAGAAGCTTGATATATTCTTGTAATGGAAGCTGTTTGACAACCATCACTGAAATGTCATTTGGATATTTTCTTCTCATATCTTCCAAAGCTGTAAGAATTAAGGCAGAGCCTTTGAAACCAGGTCTGTTAATGCCATGTAAAAAATTAACTTTATTTGAGATCGTATTCGGTTTAAAGATAATTTCGGATAAATCAATTGGGATGGGAATACACGACAGTAAATTTTTATACCCCAAATATATATATTCGTAAGAATAAAAACAGGGGATGATTGCATCAACCTTGTCTGCCATCTTGTTATTCCATCGTAATTTTTTTTTCGATGAAAATGGACATATTGTTTTTAAATCATATTTCATACATGACTCACAAGGATGGTCTGTTAAGCTTGAATCTGTTATATATTTAAAAAATCTTGGGCTGCACCCTGCTGATAATAATACACTTTTTCTATTATTACTGATCAAATAGTTTATCAGCAAACGATTAATACCCAATCTCGTATCAAATAATTCTACTGATATAAACTGAATAATATCGTAACCAATTAATTGCTTTAAGTATTTAAATGGTCTAACACGATTATCAATTTTGCCAATAATGCCAGGATTTCGTGATGTAAAGGAAATATCTCCATCAATTTTTTTCCAACCATCGCCATAACTTGCAATCGTACATTGATGTCCAAAGTGTTGAACACCTCGTTTTAAATATTTATGAAGACCACTAAATTCGCCTAATAATAAAATTTTCATTAAAATTTCTCAATTTTTCTATATTGAAATTCGCATAAAATTGCCATTGATCCATTAATCAGAATTGAAACTGAATAAGTAATTAGAGTCCCATATACTGCGCCGAGCATTCCATATTGTGGAATCAGAAATAGCCCAAGAATAAGATTTCCAAATCCTGAAAGAGTAGTCATAATGGAAACATATATAAAAAGGCCACGACCGATCCACTGTGATGCCATGATATTTGAAAAGGTCATTCCAACCAAAGCGAGTAACATCAAGTCAAATATTGGAACACTTGGCAAAAATTGTTCTCCTGCCACAATCACAATTGCCCATTTTGAAATCAGCTTGGCAATACATGCAATTGCAATCATGAATAGTGTAATATATATTAAAACTTTTCTATGATATAACCATGCCAGATCTGGCCCTTTTTGAGAGATTTGACCATACATAATCATTGAAGCAGAAACAGGGATAATTAACATAATACTAATTAACTGAATTGCAAGTTGAAAATAGCCTGTTACGACGACACCATGGTAGTGGCTGATAATTAGAATGTCTGTATACATGATCATAAATGATCCTATCGTATTTAAATGAAGTTTCGCTCCACCTTTAATTAATGATTTCATGGTTTGAATGGATGCACATATTTTAGTTTCGGCATTTTTTAAAAAGTATTTTTGCCCCATTAAGGACACAACAATCTGAGAAATTATCATTGAAACAAGAACGCCTTTTACGCCATAACTCAAATAATAGGCTGCAACAAGAAACAACAAACCAGCAGTTTTTCCATATATGATGGTTTTGTTATACACTTCAACTTTATCTAAAGCCATAAAAATTGAACTGGCATAATTGTCCCAAATAAGTAAAGGCAGCAGTAAAAATGCAATGAGTAGCAGATCAAATGACAATTCATTAAATATTGCCCCCTTTGAGATGTAGAATAAAATTAATATAATCGACCAGCATAAAAGAGTAATAATACCCATCATTAATAAAAGACTACCTAACATGTTAGATAACCATTGTTGATTTCTATTATTTGAAGCAATATGAATGGCAACCTGACCAAGACTTAGATCGCTAAACGTACTAAACATGCTTACCCATGTTGTTGATGCTGCAATTAGTCCTCTACCTTCAGGCCCTAACCAATGTGCAGTAAAAGTCAACGTTATAAAACCAATCAAAAGAGAATAGATTTTAGTTCCACTAGTTAAAAATATTTTTTTCCATAGAAAAAACATCTTATTATTTATTTTTCAGTGCTATAAATTGACTGTAATCTCGTATATAATCATGCTCATTATATGGCAAAGATGCAAGAACAAGACATATACCGCCTGATGAAAAATTAACAATTTCTCGCCATATCATTTGTTGAACCATAAGACCATAATATGCACGATCCATGCGAAATGTTTTTTTCCCTTTACCATCATCAAGTATAACATCAAAAGCCCCCATGGCTGAAATAAGTATTTGCCTGAGCGCTATATGTGCATGTGCACCTCGTTCTTCACCACCAGGGACATCATAAATATAATAGACTCTTTCAATTGAAAAAGGTACGTGATTGAAATTTTCAACAAATGTAATATTTCCCTGCCGGGCTGAAATCTTAGGTAACTCTATTATTTTACAGTCATCAATCGTTGTTTTCATGGTTGTCCTTATTTATTTTTATTGTGTGGAGATAATTGCAATAGTCCCTAATATACTCTTCATCTGAATAAGGAAGTGAGGCAAGAACCAAACAAACTGAATTAGTTGAAAAATTCTCCAGTCTTCTCCATATCATATTTGGAACGTATAACCCCAAATAGGGTCGGTTTAATGTGACAGATTTTGTATGATACCCATCATCCACAATAATATCAAAGCTTCCAGAAAGTGCGATAAATAACTCTTTCAGTGTTTTAAAAGCATGTCCACCACGGGTTTCTCCACCCGGAACATCGTATATCCAATAAACACGCTTAATTAAAAAAGAAATCGGCCGGCCAGACTCGATAAAGGTAATATTTCCTCTAACATCTGATATTTTGGGAAGATTAAGTTCTTTGACTTCATCAATTGTATTACTACGTTTCATTTTTTCACCTAAAATAGTTCTAAATTATAAAGAACTATATATTAATGAAATACTTTGACAATCAGGTAAATTAGAAATCATTAATTTTTAATTCATAAAAATCATGAACAATCGAACGCGCTCCATAACTTTCCTTATTCTGAATCAATGAATGATTTAAATAAGCGCCTTCATTTTCTGTTGAAATACCAAAATCAAAATACTTTTTATGAGCATAATAGTTTGTTATTAAATAGTCGAGAATACAATCTAAAGCGCCCTCTTTTTTTCCTTTCTCAGTTGCAGAGATATATTGTGCATGTGCCACATTATTACTTTCATAGATTATAACTCCTCCAAGCATCTGGTCCTGCTCATTTATTACAAACAATTTAATATTATCAGGAAAGAGTGATTGCAACAAAGATAGTTCTTCATGTGTATGAACTGGTCTAACCCCATATTTATTGATAAGAGTTTCTTCCTCAATTGCAATAAAATTTTTAAAATCATTCGTAATTATTATCTCAAAGTTATTTGATTTCGCTTTTTTCAGTGCCCATTTTCTTCCTTTGCTATAGTGTATTTTTTCTTGTAAAGCAATCGTGGAGGATACATCGCGACGAATCAGCTTTGCACCATTATAAATTAAAGCATATAAATCTTCTTCTGCTGGATACAAATGATAGATATTTGGAATTGCCTTATATATTAGTCTATTAAAGTTATTCTGTAGCATATAAATTTTTAAAGACTCAAATATTTCAAGCATGAGTGACATTTTCATTTTTTGATCAGAGAGAATGCCACCAAACGTCAATCCACCATATGAATGCAAAATATTTTGTTGTTTGTTTGCAGGAAGTAATGCAATTTGTTTATTTTCTTTATAAAACAAGAGAGAATTGTCAATAAATCGATCAGCGTGATACTCCATATATTCCCTTTGAAAGAAGAATATTCCATTTTTAGATCTCTTTACAAAATCATTCCAGGCTGACTTGTGCTTATTTGTATATAACTCAATATTTATCATTTACCATTCCTTTAGTTCAGCATACCCAAAACCATCATAACCATAATTATTGCCATTATAAAACATATACGTTGCTTTGTTTGTTTGAACAACGGCCGGGTATGATATCATTAGTGAATCCCATGCGTCATGTGAAGGGGCTATTGAAATACCGACCTGATCATCTTTTCGTTTCCATGACAAACCATCTGTCGATTCTGCATAGCCCATACGATATCCGATTGATTTTTTACCCACACCATAAAACATTTTATATACATTTTCATGTTTGATTACGTATGGTCGTCCCACGCGATGTTCATCTCCTCCCTTTACTGGAATACAAATATGAGGTTCATCTGAAAAGTGAATTCCATCTAAGGATTCTGCGTATCGAATATCGTAGATTGGGTAACTTTTTCCGGAATCATTCTCAAACTTATCTCCACCTCCATACCAACATTTCCATACATTATTTTCATATCTTATGCTATGAATAACGCGAAAAAATAATTCTTTATCTGTTCGATCCAATACAGGTACTCTTTGATAACGTTTAAAGTTTATTCCATCATCACTTATACTTAAACCACAAAAAACATAAAAACGAACCTTATTCCCCAATTGATATCCAGCATAGTATAAATAAAACTGATTATTATGTTTAATAATTGCCGATGGAACCACACCATTTTCATCAAAAGTGCCGGGTATGCCTTCTTCCAATACCGGACTTTCAGAGTATGTAATAATAACAGAAGGATCGTTTCCATCAACGTCAACAAATCCAATTCTACTGATACCATGCTTATCACGACATCCGATAAATATTCTAATGATCGTATTATTATTATTATGAATTAAAACAGGCGTTGGTTGTAGGGCAGAATGATCTGCCCATGACAGTTTATTTAGAGGATTAAATATTAAACCTTTTTTTTTCCATTTCATTTTGTATTCCTTTGTTCACCAAAAAATATATCTTTGGAGTGTTGTTATCAGAATAAACCTGGCTTCAGTTAAAAATAATTTCTGATTGATTATTAAAGTGATGTTTACTATTGCTTTTAAAACAAATTCAACCGAAGGCAGGTTTCCTATTATACGCCTTTTATACTTTAAAAGCGGTATAGCTATCTTTTTGCATAGCTTTTGAAGGATTCCCAATATAGACTTTACCGGGGAGTGTGTTTTTTACAACAACTGAACCTGATCCAATGATACAGTCTTCTGCAATAGAGATTGCATCATTTATGCAACTATTTACACCGATAAAGCAAAATTTGCCAATTTTACAGAAACCAGATACTGTTACATGAGAAGATATATAACAGTGGTCAGCAATCTCAGATCGGTGTCCAATATGATTGCCACTCCATAAATATACATTGTTCCCAATCTTTACATTTGACTGAATTACGTTGTTTTCAAGAATAAAACAATTGTCACCTATATGAACATTTCTCCAGACAAATGCTTTTGAGCTAATATAAGATGCGAAAGTGTATCCCATTGTTTTAAGACGATCATACATTTGTGCGCGAACCCTGTTCAATTTTGTGTAAGATATGGCGATGAATACATAAAATTGATCAGGTGGATAGCTAACAGTTAGATGATTCAGAGCTATCACTGGACATCCAAAAAGCATTTCTTTGTCAATATATTGTTCATCTACTGAAAATACACTAACCTCATAATTTGAATCATAAGAGAAATATTCATATGCCATTTCTGATGTTTCACCCAAACCAATGATTATTAACTTTCTTGTTTTTGATATTCTTACCATATTTTCATTCAATTTTGAGATTATTATTAAATTGTTTTTAAAGTTTATGATATTGTAAAAAGTCATTTTATCAAAATTCGGATTTAATAAAGTCAGCATATTAAAAGGATAAAAACCTTGATTTCAGACTTTTTACATGTTCATCAAAGTTAGTTTATAAACTCTTTATGAAATGGAGATCTAAATGTGATGACAATAATACATTTTTTAACGTTTGTGCATACATCAATAAGCCTTCATAACTGGGATGTCCATCATATGGTTCCAGATTTATTGCTCCATAATCACTAAGGTTAATTTCTTCTTGAAGAAAAATAAATTTCGTTTTTAACATCTTCTCCAGACTATTCATCAGCATCTTGCTTTGATCTAAAAGTAAAGTGTTTTTATTCTCAATTTCTTTTTGAGTTGGAAGATAGACCAATTTTATCATAGCACGAGAAGTCAATAGTTTTTGACAGGATACAACTGCTTCGACATCCTTACTATAATCATTAATAGAAAGTCTTGGAATAGTCCTGGATGCAAATTTGTAAGGATGACCATTAATAATTCTTGATATCAGTAAAGATCTGTCTAGTTGAAACATCTGAAATTGCTTTCTAATTTTTTCTACATCTTTTTTTATCAGTAGATACTGTTCGTTAAGTTTTCTGAGAACTTCATCATCTTGTTGATTCTTTTTAAGTATATTGACACACCAGTCTTTTGTCGCTAAAGGATTAATGAGTACTTCATCAACTGCATATCTATAATCAGAAAATTCATCCTTTTTAGACGAAATCATCCATCTACGATAGCCCTGCCATTCAATCTCTTTGCACCACCACCTATCTCTTGTAAAATCATCATGTATAGCAGCAATAATGACTAAATCTGGTTTATGCTCTTGCACTTTGTCTGCCGCGAGACTCAACATTTGAAGTACGCCATAAGTTCCTCTCGCATAGTTTAATACAGCAATATTTTTATTGGTAGATTTATTAAGTAAATTCTGTAACAAATCCGGCCATGTGGAATCCTTTTGATTCCAATGTGTGAATGAATCACCAAATATTAGAATTTTATAATCCGAGCTTTCATATTCACTTATGGTTGTTTTACCCCCAAGGCCGTTTTTATTTGAGCGAGAGGTAACAGTTCCATAAACAACTTGACCATCTTGTACAAATGTAACCCAACATTCACTGTTTTGTCTAAATTTTTCTCCATGCCTGTCATCAAAATCTACATACATTTTTGGTGTTACACGATAAGACAAAGTAGTATTAATTTTTTTTAACTTTAAGCGATAAGTCATCTCTAAGGCAAAAAACGTTAACAAAATAGACAAAAATGATATAGCAATATTGATTATTAGATTTTTATTTTTTGATTTCATATGGTTGTTCCTGACCCAAATTTTTTATCAATTCAAACAGGGAGACTTCTGATTTGACATTTGTAAAATATAAATAAATGATTTTAATTAGTAGCATGGCTTAAAAAAAAAAGCTGTGTCGGTTACACCAGAACTTGTCCAGATTTGTCTCCAACCTGAGATTTCTATCATTACCTTTTTCCAAATAGCACCATTTGGCCCTTCGGTCATAGTTCTTGAATTTGGTGAATAAGAGTCAGAAGGTAGGTACCAATTTACATTATCTATGATAAGCATGCCAGCAGGTTTTAACTTGTTAATTACATTCATCGCACAAAATTCACGATATGCACCATCCACCAAACAAAAGTCCAAACTAAAGTTATCAAACTCATCTATGATTCTCACGTATTCTGTATGGCTGGCTTTAGTTTCTTTGTCATATATTGGAAGAAACCTATAGTCAACGTTATTCATATCAGCATTGGAAAGCTTTTCACGAACATTATCTGCCCAAGTCTTGTTATGTTCAACGCTTGTTAATTAACTACTTCAAAGTGAATATTTAAGTAAGCGATCATAAGTTTTCGGGTAGATCGTAGTAATCGAAATCCAGCCAATGTCCGAAACCAATGTAGGGGCGAACCTTGTGTTCGCCCGCCGAACAACAATCGTTTGTGAACCTATGT
>Ga0272440_1004331_pt1 | contig 10175 bp, 3 predicted proteins | sample SSMMMBAug17_FD_192440 | JGI IMG/M metagenome (GOLD analysis project Ga0272440, IMG submission 192440) | Marine sediment archaeal communities from Little Sippewissett salt marsh, Falmouth, MA, United States - SSM-MMB-Aug17 | ecosystem: Environmental > Aquatic > Marine > Wetlands > Sediment ... | reverse complement strand
GACACTGATTGTGTGACATCACCATCAATATCATCTAGTGCAAAATATCCAGGTTCATGATATTCACCATTTTGATCAATCTGAACAACCCAAGGACTGTTCAGGGTGATTACTGGGGCTGTATTATCCAACTGTTTTACATACACCTCAAAAGATTGATAAGCTGATGCTTTCAGTGAATCCTGGGCAATAATTGTAATAGTGGTTGTACCAAATTGATTTTTCATTGGATCGAGATACAGCGTATACCAATTATTGTTGTTTGGAATGAGTGATATATTTGCCTGATTGTTTGGAAAAATTTGTGTGTTGTTGGACTCGGCGCTCACTATGACATTAATACTATCCACATCGGAAACTGAAAACGAAATTGTTTTTGTTTGAAGCCCAAGTAATGTTAGATTATTGATTGGATCAATTTGAGGCGGATCATTCACCGGGATAATCGATATATCAACACGACCAATATTAGACTGAAATTCATTATCATGCGCACAATATTCAAAGTAAACAGATTTTGTGTTATCTTTTTGGGGGGTATAAATAAATTGTTTATTGACACTATCCAAGGTGACAGTGCCATGTTCTGGCGGTGTCACAAGAGACAGTTGCAAGGAATCCCCTTCTTTATCGGTAACTGAGAGTGATATCGGCAAGGCAGCATCTTCATAAATGGTTTTCGATTGATTGATAATAACTGGCGGGTCATTAATTGGCGTAATATACAGATCTATTTGTGTCGTTACTGTGAACGCACCATCGTTGAGAATAAGAATAATATAAGTATTACCGGTTTTATTCAGGTAGGGTGTCACATTTAAAGTCAGATCAGCATGATCGTTTGCCAGGGTGTTGATAATAAAATTGTCTTCAACCAACGGCCCTTCAATAGAAAGTGAATCCTCGTCAATCATGTCGTTCTGAAAGTCTTTGATTTGTAACATTACATTTTGAAAATCTGTTTCTGTTATTGAAAATGCGATTTTTGCGGGCGTATCTTCCATGATCACCTGAAGTGGAATGGATGAAAATTGGGGGGGATCATTTACTTCATTAATATGAAACGAAATATTTCGATATACAAACTCTCCCCCGCCAAACCCCGAATAGCCATTGTCTTTCATATAGAATCGAATGGCCTCTGTTCCAAATGAATTTTTATTGCTTTTATATTTCAACGCATTCAATCCCGCATTAATTTGTTCCAACGACCCTGAAAATGTTACATTACTCGTATTGTTACCAGTTATATCTTTCAGATTATCAATATTGTTTGGATCAAAAGTTATGATGCCCTTAATCGCAGAAATAGAAGCTGTCATCACGCCATCACCCGAATCTTTGTCATCAATAAGAATACGACGATCATTCTCAAATATAATGGTTTCATTCTCATTGATATCAGGCAAGCTGTAAGTGTTATCAATTATGTGATTGCCGATTGACAAGATAGGATCATCATTGATCGCATGCACATGAATGGTTTTGAAAACAGGCTCGCTGGTTCCGCCATCACCATCGGAAATTGTAACAGCCAGACGTCTTTCACTATCTACTGGATTTTCAGAATCATTAATAAACATAATATTGCGCAATAACGATTTGACAATTTCAACATTTGCCCAATGGGTAAAGGTTACAGCCAGTGGTTCAGGGTATGTACCGCCAGAAAATGTACCTATTAATTGTTCACCGGAATATACTTTGTTTTTATCAAGACTAACAGGCATATTTCCCAAGCCATGATCTTTAATCAGAAGTTGATCATCAGGCGTGCCATTTTTGTCAAAGAATGCAGAGAGAACGCCATTATCAAAGTCCAGAGAATCTTCATCTTCAAGTCTTGCAAATTCATCGATAAATGCCGCATTATTATTTTCATAAAAATCAATTTTGGGCGAAGGCAGCGTAATTTGTGGCACAATATTATGATCAATCACTGTCAATAAAAAGGATGTTGCGGTTGCAGTCAGGAATGAATCCAAAGCAGTGACCTGAATGATGTAAACCCCGCCATCAAAATTACCTGGCGTACCTGAAAAATGACGCGTATCTGAATCAAATGCCAACCAATCCGGCAATTGATCCTTGTTTAGTTCGGTAGCGTGATAAGTTAATACATCACCAATGTCTGGATCAATAAAGGTATCTTGTGGAATGGTATAAGAAAAACTATTGTTTTTATCGACAGAAACATTATCAATGGCTTTGTGTAAAACAGGTGGGTCGTTGGCATTTATTACAGTAATATTAAATAATGGCAAGGACGCAGACAGATTGCTTTTATCTCGAACAGAAATGCTGACATTTTTCCATACGCCAACATGTTCATTTTTCGGAATACCATATAGTTTGCCAGTTTCTTCGTCAAGATCAGCCCATTGGGGTTCATTGGCAATATAGAAAAAGAGCTGATCATTAATATCTGGATCATATGTAATGGGTTTAAAATAATATTCCTGTCCCTGAACGACAGTCAATGCAGGTATGCCACTGATTGCGGGGGCTTCATTGATATCTGCCACTGTAATTGTAAGCGGTCGTTCTTCCTGATGAAGACCATCTGTGACAGTTATTACTGACGAATAAAGCGATTTGGTTTCATAATCCACTGTATCATTAATCCAGATCTCGCCTGTGTGTCTTGAAATGGCAAAAGGAACTGTGGCTGTTTGAAAAGTCAACGTATAAAACAGGGGATCATTATCAATATCTGAGGCTGAAATTGTTTTGATTATTGTTCCAATGGAAGTATTTTCCTGAACATCAATATGAAAACTATCATCAAGCTGGGGTGAATGATCGTTCATATTTGCCACATGAATATCTACAAGGGTGGTTGATTTTGAATACGTGTCTGATACCTGGACAGTTAGATGATACAAGGATGCGGTTTCAAAATCGATATTTCCATTGACGATTATATCACCTGTTGATGGATACAATTGAAAATGATTTAAAGGCTTTATATCAATCATAGTAAATGTCAGTGAGGGGCTGTCAACATCGGAAACAGAAATTTTTCCCACTTTTGTACCACTTGGGACATTCTCGTTAATTGTAAAAGACATGGTATCTGGTGAAACTGGCGGATCGTTAACAGACAAAATTGTCAATAGAAAAGTATTTTCTGTAACCCCGCCTTTATCCGCAACGCGAACAGTTATTGTCGCCTCACCAAAAGCATCGGCTGCGGGAGGGAGTTTCAGGATTAAATCTTGTGTCATTGACGTTTGAAGAGGTACGCTTATGGGGTTGAAATACTCTGTTCCATTTCTGATCCATCGAATAAAATTTTTGGGTATGAGCGTTTCGTTCGATGACAGCGCCTGAACAACCAATTCATCCTGATCGATATCAGTAATTGAAACCGGTACTTTTACTGTTTGATCTTCAAAAGATCTCACTGTTGAATCCATAACCAATTCAGGCAAATCGTTTACTGGCAAAATATCCAGTTTGAATTCTCGGGTCTGACTCAGGTTTTTAATATTCGTTGCTGTAAGTGTCAAATTGACACTGCCATGTTTGTTTTTGGGTGGCTCGAAATATAAATTAAGCTGGATAGCAATCATTTCACTGTTAGCAGGTAGAATACTGTATGGAAATGATGAGCTATTAAAAATAGCGTCTCCAATGAGTGTCATATGATCCGGACCCATCAAGGCGGGATTTGATGACGTCATGCTAAGGATCAGGTTTTGTTTGTAAACATCAGTAAGAACAATAGCGATACTGTATAATGTTGACTCTTCCATTTGAAGATCCGATATGGGTGAAATATTAGGCGCATCCCAGACATTGAGCTGAAAAGCAGTGTGTGCGGTCATGCCAGTTGCATCAGAAACCATAACATGAATAAGGGTTTCACCCGACTGATCCGGTCTGGGTGTTATTTCCAGGGAAAGCGTTTGAGATGTTCCTGCTGTGAGGGTTGTTTCAAAAGGATTTCCCTGACCATTAATTACTAGCCCTTGCGTGTCAACAAGGGTTGATTGCTCCGCCCAGGATTGAATGGTTAATATGCCATTAAAGGCATGACTGTTCGTAATAGAAAAAGCAATGCTTTTACTGCCAGCATTTTCAATAATCATTTGATCGGCAATTGATTGAATTTGTGGCAGGCTGATATCGTAAATCCACTCAAATGTATCACTGGCCTGATTGGCGTTGCCAGCTTCATCCTGAAGCACATTTTCCATGATAGAAAGCTGAAATTTTCCCTGTGTAAAAGGGATACATTCCAGAAAAAATCTTGCGGACAAATCCGGCTGATCTGATACAAATTTTTGAATTTCACAATTGGATGTTTGAATATCATTTTCTGAAAATTGCGTGACAGGCTCGTTAAAAACAATAGAAATGGAGATCGGAGATGATCGCGCTGGCATTGTTTCATCAGTTTGAAATTCGGGAATTGGACCGATAGTATCATATCGCACTGCTGTCGAGGCTTTGGCAGTATTACCTGCAAGATCACGAAACACAACATAAATAATTTGATTGCCTTGAATATCTCGCAGTTCCCACTGACGTTTCTGTGCAAAGGCTTCCCACTGGCCATTGAGTTCATAGCCCGCATTGCTGATATACATTTCAGTTGCATGATATGCACCGGGTTGAATGGTAATCATTCGCTCTCGAACAGCACTGGGCGCATTGACAACCGGATTGAGTGGCGCAATTGTATCAATTCGAAATGGGCCTTCTGAAACAGTTGGGCCAATAAATTCTTTGTCATTTGTGTCCAAAGCGAATGCCGCAATATGACAATAATAATTGACATCATCGGCACCACTGAAATCCTGACTGGTCACCTGGGTTTCATTTCGTATTAATTCCACATCATTGTCAGCTGTGTTGAATTCATCGAAAACATGGGTCATCTTTGTATTGAAAGTAACATAATAACCCTCTGCAATTCCATTTTCAGGCGGATACCATTTGATTTGAATATATGGATCGGTTGATGGCACATTAACTGCATGACTGACAGAATATATCTGACGAACTGGCCCCATGTCCATTGCCAGAGCAGTACTATATAGTGCTAAAACGAGAATGATCAACACGTGAATTTTTAAATAAATATTCTTTTGCATGAAAGACTCCCGGGTTATTCGGTATTTTTCGGTGATGGATTCAAAAAAAATCAGACACGATATAAGTTGCGGAATGTATATAGCATATTGAAAGGAATCATTCAATCATTTCTGTCATTTCCGAAAATAATCACAGGATTAAGCGGAAAAAAATTGTGTGTCGTTCTTTCAGGGCTCAAATCATTGCAATGTCTTACCTTGGGCTGGTATATTGCCCCCTTTCAAGGGTAAGAAAAAGTCCCCTTTGTTAGAATGCGCCCTCATGAATTGGTCTTGGTTTTGCAGAGACAAGGCATGGTCTCTACCAACAATCGAAAAATACTTTTTCCAATCAGACAGACAGACAAGTCGGACATGTCTGACTTGTCTGATTTAAGAGATTCCTGCTTGGCCAGCTTTATTGATACTGGTCCAAAATTTTCTGATACGTGCCATTTGACTTAATGATTGCCATGCCTTCATCAAACTTTTCAACATATGTCTTAATAATCGGTCGGTTAATGGCAAAACTAATATACAAAGGATTGACAGCCTGAACGCCAATGCATTTAATCTTGTCCTGGAGTTTCATTTCTTTTAATAATTGTGCCATGACCAGTTTGTCTTCAATTAAAACATCAATACGTTTGCCAACCAATTTTCGAATATTGGATTTACTTGATGGTGCGACATCTTTTTTAAAAAAATCCGCTTTTTCAAATTCATCATTATATGGATATTCATTAACAGTGCCAACTTTTAACCCTTTCAATGACATCAAATTCTTATAAGGAATATCCCTCTCTTTTAATGTAAAAAAAGAATCTTCATTCATGGCAATTGGCATTTTGGGAAAAATGGTTTTATTTTCATACACGCTATTTTTTATCGTCGTGAAAAAACCATCAGTTTTGTTGCCTTTCAATGTCAAATATTCAGCCCTTGCAAAAGGTACAGAAATATATTTGACTTGATAACCAACCGATGCATAAGCTGCTGTAATGATATCTTCAGCCAACCCTTTTGCATCAGGACCTGAAAAAGGTGGCCAGCCATCCTCAGCAGCCAGCACAACTGTTTTTTCACCCGCATTTGCAGCAGGTTCAAGTTGATCGTCAGCAAATGCAAGGCAACAAATTGCCATCATGCCTGCAATTAATAAAACACTAATCTTTGCTCTTTTCATCAAAAACTCCTTTTATTATATTTTCAATCTGTCCCAAACATATTGAAAATGGTTAACTTTTTAAAAATTTACAAACAATATATTAAATATTAAAACGAATAGTTATTTTATCAAACCAAAAGATTTCATTTCTGACAAAAGATTGTCTTCAGTCAAAGGTTTAACCAGATAAGAAGTGGCACCGCTTTTATAGAATGATTCAACAACTGTTTTGGGGTCGCCCAGGGCAGAGGTCATAATCACCTTGACTTCATTTACACCTCTGACATTCATTTCTTTTTCAAAAGCACGAATTTCTTTTAAAGCTTCCTGGCCATCCATGCGAGGCATCATAATATCCATACAGATTAAATCATATGGTTCGTTGTCTTCCCATGCCAGACGAAATGCCTGAATAGCTTCCTCGCCATCAACAACAATATCACAATCACCATATTTTTTTAAGATATCTTTCATTATCTGGCGACAGATAAAATCATCTTCCACAATTAATATTTTCATAATCTATCCTAATCGACAGTTTTGACTGTCATTTTTAACAAAGGTTGATATTTGTTTTACATGTATTTTGTAATCTACTTTTATGGATTGCATAATTCGATTTACTTTTTCGTAATCATCCTTTCGGTTGGCCAATTTGCATCGAAATGCATTATCTGAAATTTTTTGTGCGCCAATATCATCGGCCAGTGTCATCAATTGATGAAAAAATTTTACACATGATCGATTCTTTCTATTAGCGAGGCCTGTTTCAATATTTTCGATTAAAATATGTCCTTGTTGAATAAATTGGTTTAATTTTTCTATTACAACGTCCATATTGTTCTGATACTTTTTTTTGACAAAATCAATATCGAATTGCGTTTTATTATCAGGTTTTATATCTGATTTTTTCATTTCGCAAGAATTTTGAGAGGGAAAAGGCACATATTGTGAAATTTTTTTAACCAACTCAACTTTATCAATAGGCTTTAAGAGATAGTCATCTATACCAACTTTTATACATGCTTCTTTGTAATCATCAGAACCTATTGCAATAATTGGTATATGCTTACCTTTGGCTTCTTTTTTTCGAATGAGTCGCGTGGCCATGATACCATTAATATCTGGCATTTTGATATCCATCAGAATTAAATCAAATGATTCATTTTCAAAAGCTGCCACTGCGGATGCGCCATTATAGACCATTGTTACATTATACCCATAAGATTCCAATGTATTAATACAAACGTCCTGGCGCATCAAGTGATCTTCAGCCACCAAAATTTTAGGTTTGTTTATTGAATCATCTGGTGATTTAATAATCTGCCTGGGATCAAGTGTCGTTAAGTTTTCATTATTTAAATCAGTTAATTTGAATGAAAGCACAAAATGGAAAGTACTGCCTTTTTTGGGTTCACTTTCCGCCCATATTTTTCCGCCCATCATTTCGACAAGCTGTTTACAGATACTCAATCCAAGACCCAATCCGCCCTTGCTTTTACTTAATTGCATATGACCTTGAAAAAAAGGTTCAAAAATGCTGTCCAGAATATCCATTGAAATACCAACGCCCTGATCAATAACTGAAAACAACAGCTCTGTATGCGAATCTGGATTGAACTCAAGTAGCGGTGATAAATCATTCTTTTGAACTTTGATAATGATATCAGTGCATTCAGAAAACTTGACCGCATTTTTAATAAGATTGATCAATATTTGAAATAAGCGATCCGGCGCACCATATAGCAATTTGGGAATATCAGGGTCAATATCACAAATTATATCAATGCTGCTTTCCAGGGCAGGAAGTTTTAAGGGGATAATTGCGGATTCAATAACATCCGCCAATCTAAAAATATCGTAATTAATACTGAATTGATCTGTCTTTAGTTTGGAAAAGTCCAGAAGATCGGTTAACAAGAATTGCATGTGATCTGCAGCATGTTTTGCCAAGGAGATATAGTCCATTTTTGTTTTGTTCGATTTAGAATTTAAGGCCAGGCCTAACATACCGACAATACCATTCATTGGGGTTCGAATTTCATGACTTAAATTGGCCAAAAATCTACTTTTGGCATTGTTGGTCGTTTCAAGTTCATTTGCCAGTTCTCTTGCGTATTTGACAGCTTCTTGAAGGGAATGATTTGTTTCTTGTAATTGAACATCCTTATGATGAACCAACTGTGAGAGTTGTCGATTGAGTGCTTTCAATTCCTTTTCTGCAGATTTTTGATTATGGAGCTTTTGTTTTAATTCTTCATGCAGGTTATATATGGAATGTGAATTTTGGAAGGCTCTTAAAGAAGCGGTCATCATAAAAAATATCTTGTTGATGTCATATTTAGGACAATAGATATCAATTTCGTATTTCATAAAAAAGAATTTTGCCTTTTCAATATCCAGCTTTCCGGTAAGCATAATAATTTTTAGAATTTTATTGTTAAGCGTTTCACGAATATATTGAACGATTTGGAAACCGGTATCAGGCGATTCAAGCATAACATCGAGAATTACAACAGCAATATCATAATTTTTTTTTAGAAGAGACCTGGCCTCCTGCCCGGAAAATGCATCAATGAATTGTAACCCAATGCCTTGGAACTGATAATCTTTTAGATAGTGCTTGATCATTACATGTATCATTTCCTGATCATCTGTAATGAGAACTTTCCATTGGGCTTGTTGTTTTGTATTCATAAATTTGAGTTTCCCTGATGCGAGACAATTCTGTAATTCTTTATCGCCCGACAATAATTTTCAGAAATTGTGGGACACCCATGTAAATTAAAAAGACCGGGCAATTATATGGAACGTTCTGAGAATAAGTTTCCCATTTCAAAAAAATGTTCGTGTTGGGTTTATTTGTAATGTAGAGAGGGAGCATGCTACTTCTCTACACGACCGAATTATTTTGTACGCTCAAGATAAATGAGTACGTTATTATTCATGCATCCCAAAAAGATACAGCTTTTTACGATAATAACAGTTGGGGTTTGACATGCCAACTGGTGCGACATGTTAGAAAAAAATTATTCATTTTTGAAAAAGTCGGGAAACAGAGAAAGTTTCCCGACTATAGTAAAGGATTCAGTTATTTCATTGGCTTAATCTGAACACGTCTGTTAAGGGAACGACCTTCTTCAGTTTTGTTGGTAGCAATGGGAATTTCATAGCCATAACCCACATAAGATAATCTTGCTGCGCGAATGCCGTGTGTGATCATATATTTTGCCACTGCTTTTGCACGTGCTTCAGACAATTTTTTGTTGTATTGCTTACCGCCGCGATTATCTGTATGCCCCTGGATTTCAACATTTAAAAAGGGATTTTTCTTTAAAATCTCAACGATTTTATCCAATGATTTATAGTCTTTTTTCTTGATAACAGCTTTGTCAAAATCAAAATGAAGATCTTTGATTACCCAGCATCCGACGCTGTTAACTTCAGCCACTAAAGGCGTATTCGGGCATCTGTCAATATGATCAGGAACGCCATCACCATCAATATCGCCAATGGCTTTGCATCCAAACCGATCAACTTTTGTACCTTTAGGCGTGTCTGGGCAGCGATCAACAGAATCCTTAACGCCATCACCATCCTGATCTTTATCCGCAATGCAGCCATATTTATCCACAATCGCACCTGGCGGTGTGTTGGGACATTTGTCCTCAAAATCTGGAACGCCATCCTTGTCATGATCTAATGGGCAGCCCCATTGATCAACTTTCACACCTACAGGTGTATCTGGACAGTGATCGTTGTGGTCAAATACACCATCATGATCCGAGTCAATTGGTGCTTGGGGCGCTTTTTTGCCAAATGCGAGTGTGATCCCCAAAACAGCCGACAAATTATTATGTTCATCATCAAAAGGCAACACATGACGAACATCACCCCGAAGATGAATTTTTTCTGTCAATCTATAG
>Ga0272440_1004330_pt1 | contig 10176 bp, 10 predicted proteins | sample SSMMMBAug17_FD_192440 | JGI IMG/M metagenome (GOLD analysis project Ga0272440, IMG submission 192440) | Marine sediment archaeal communities from Little Sippewissett salt marsh, Falmouth, MA, United States - SSM-MMB-Aug17 | ecosystem: Environmental > Aquatic > Marine > Wetlands > Sediment ... | reverse complement strand
GGGGGGAATTCAACCGAAACTTCTCACTATCTTATTAATATTAAAATATTTATCCTTAATTCAACAGCATTGAGCCCCACCCTACATGGTTATTATATAATACCAAATTTCATTTGCCAAAGTAGAAATAGTGTCTGAACGAAAAAGGAATTTTTCGTCAAGAACAAGGAAGACAAAAAAAATAACCGGAGGAATATATTTGATATTTTGAGGATTATTTCTTTTTGTCTGACGCAGTTATTGGCTAAAAAGGCCTTTTTTGTTCAGACACTAAATATATTCAATAGTAACATTATCCATATACCATGAAATATAATCCACCAATTCTTTTGTTTCATTGTATTGTTTTTGATCAGCCAGAATCTGAATTTTGGCCGCTGTTTCAGAAATTTCAGTAAAACCAAATGGCTTGCCATAACCTTTCATACTATGTGCAGTAGCATGAACAGACTCATAATCTTTTACTTCTAAAGCTGTTTTTAGCTTATCTATATCAGCTTTTGTATTTTCAATAAACTGAGGAATAAATTTTTTTATCTTTTCTTTTGCCTTAATTATAGGCTTTTTACTATAAAGCTCACTCATGAAAATCCTATCTTTTTTAATTTCAATGTAGATTAATGTTATTAATAATTACTGCTTTAATAATTAAATAAATATAAAATTATTAAAATATTATCAATTTCAAGTCAATTATTTAGGCATAATTTTTAGATCAGGTCAATAAAAAAATAGTTGGAACAATTTTTTTTAAGTATAGAAATATAGAAATTAATCATTTATTATCGTCCAATTTTGGTTTTTCGGACTGACACTGACAAGCACAGACTTACATTTAAGATAATTGAAAAAAACAAATTTGGACGATAATATAATCAGTCAAATTTCCAGTTGTTTTTAATATATTCTATATTTGGTATAAGGTCATCTTCATGATGGGGCTCTAAAGTAAGTACCGGCATATTACTTTTCCTCTTTTTTAAGTATTTATAGACTACATCAAGATCAATATTTCCATTTCCAAGCGGCAGATGATCATCATTTTCACCTTTATTATCATGCAAATGCAGCTGACCTATATATTGATCAAGATTTTTTATCCAAAGGTTTAAAGGCTCTTTTGAAAATGCAGATAGATGTCCAATATCAAGGCAGCATCCTATTTTTTGTTTTTTTAGATTTTCTAAAATAATTAAAAGATCAGCAGAATAATATTCATATACATTTTCTAACATTAATCTGCTGCCTTCATTTAATATTCTTTCACCTAACCATGACCATGTTTTTATGCTGGTTTCTTTCCAAATATCGCCTTTATGATATCTTGTTAAAAAAGAATATCTTTTATCTTCATAACCTGCATGACATACAATTGTAATTGGTTTAAATATTGGAATAAGCCTTAAAATCTGTTCAAATCGATATCTGGTAACTTTTAGTATTTCTAAATCAGGCGATCCTGGTGAAAGATCAATAAAAGGGGCATGAAAAGTTATCCGGGATTCATTATTATGAAATTTTTCTGCAATTTTTTTAAAATCTGAAATATCGAATTTATCCAAAGCCTCTGAGGTAAATCCTATTTCAGGATTTAATTCTAATTTTAGAAATAAATCTAAATATGAATCAATAAGCATTGTAAAAGGAATGTTTACCTGAAAAGTCAAATAAGAAGATAAGTTGTTTGTTTTAATTTCTGTAAGTTGTTTCATAATATCAATTAATATTTTTCATTTGGTGTAACACAAAAAGTTGCAGAATAAATTAGAATATAAATAAAATGTTATATTTATTATATATAAAATATTTTTATCAATACTAAATTCCGCTCTCTAAAGCTCGGGGCAATGATTCGTCTGTTATCATATTTCAGAGCCGCGAGCGTTAGCGAGTGTAATGTAAGAAAAACTTTGAAACTTTTTTGCAACTTTTTTGTGTTGCACCCTTTTTCATAGAATTAAATTTTATAATATTAAAAATGACTATACTATTATTATCCATTATTGTTTTTTTTATTTTTTGACAAAGACCGGCTAATAAAGACATATATTAAAAGTAATAAAAAACAAAATTGATTTTAATATACTACTATAAAATAATAATTTCAATTATAAATTCTTGAAAATCTATTAATATTTACCTTGCTATTTCAAAGATATTTTTTTATATTGAAAGTCATAAAAAAGACATTATCTAAAGTTATGAAGTGATTATCTTGTTTAATTTCAATTTTTTGTGATTTTTAGTGTTAATCAATGCTGTAAAACTAAACTTTTAAAGATGTTCCCAAACATTGAAGCAAAAAATCAGTGCCCGGCAATTATCCTCTCCATATTTCATGGCAGAGTTAACACAATAAATTTATAAGATTTTAATAAACAGCGCTCAAATGATTTTATGTATTTTAAAATTTAATAATGATAATTGCAATAAACCCGAAGTGCCAAGATTCATAAAGTATTTTCTCTATTTTTCATTTTGACGAAGGAATTGTAATGTCTAAAGATAATACTAAATGGCATAGACTTTTAGTTATGGTATCAATGCCGCTTTATGAAATACTTGGTTTTGAAACTCAGGCAGAGGTTGACCTATCGTTAAAAAAACAACTTGTTGATCTTCTTGTGATTAAAAAGAAAAAAGAAAACATAAATTATTCTGCACTTCCAAAAATATTTTGGGAGGCTTTTGATAATTTAAATAATTACAATCTAATAACTTTTAAAACATATAGTGAATCATTAAATAGTGCTGCGATTGAGGAATTTTATGGGCATTTTACAAATTATTTAAAAATAAATAAAATTAATAGAAATGATGTCAACTTATATGCAATTACTCAGCATTTTCCAGATAAAATATTAAAGCCATTTAAAAATACAAATTATTTAAAATAATTAAACCAAATGAAATTATTGATGTAGAACATGGAACCTTAAAATGCATAAGGATTATAATAACTAAAAATACAGAGAATCCGCTTTTAGCTTTATTTTATGACCAAATCTAAATATTTGAAAAAATTATAATGTTTAATAATAAATTACAAGATAACAATTGTCCATATATAATTGTAGTGGATGATGATGAGGTAAGTCTTAAAATTATTCAAGAAATTTTAAGTATGGCTTACCACAGCATTGATTTTATTCAATCGCCAGATCAAGCCTTAAAAATGATAAGGCAAAAAGAATATGATATTATTATAGTTGATATTAAGATGCAGGAAATTCATAAAATAGATATTATATCTGAAGCCAAAAAAATCACTTCAAAAATTATTCCAATAGCAATAACTGAACATACCAACAAGGATTTTGCAATAAAAGCCATTAAAGAAGGTGTCTTTGATTTAATAGAAAAACCTGTTACAAAAGAACATTTATTGTTTAGCATAAATAAAGCATTGCAAATAAAAGAAAAAGAGACACAGAATAATAAATTAATTCAAGAATTGAAAAAAACAAATCAAAATTTGAAAATATCTAGAAATAGTTTTAAAAATATTGTTGAAAAGAGTGCTGATGGTGTTATTGTTCTTGATAGTGAAGGTAAAGTATTATTTTTAAATAAAACTTCAGAAATAATTTTTCGAACAAAAGCAAGTAAAATTATCGGTAAATATTTAGGAATTCCACTTTTAAATGAAAAGATGTCTGAAATTGGCATAATTCTTAATAATAATAAAGCTGGCTTTGGTGAAATAAATCTTGTTGATATTGAATGGAAAGGAGATAAGGCTTATCTTGCAACTATTCGAGATATTACTGAAAAAAAGGAATTTGAAAATGAACTAAAATTAACTAAAGCTCAAGCAGAACAGGCTAATATTGCTAAAAGTGAATTCCTGGCAAATATGAGTCATGAAATAAGAACTCCAATGAATGCTATTATTGGAATGTCTGAATTGTTAAAGGATACAAATCTCAATAAATCACAATTGAATTCTGTTAATAATGTTATATCAGCATCTGAATCCTTACTTTTATTAATTAATGATATTTTAGATCTTTCAAAAATCGAAGCTGGAAAAATGGATATTGAATCTATTGATTTTAATATTATTTTACTTATTAAACAAATAACTAAAATATTTGAATTTTCTTTAAATAATAAAAAATTGAAATTAATATTAGATATTTCAGATGATGTTTATCCTTTTTTAATTGGTGATCCATATAGACTCAGACAAATTTTGATAAATCTTATTAATAATGCAATAAAATTTACAAATAATGGTACTATTACCATTGTTTGTAAAACAAAATATCAAGATGAAAAACAAACAAGTGTTTATTTTAGCATATCTGATACTGGAATAGGAATTCCAAAGGAAAAGATAGACCTTCTTTTTAAATCATTTACTCAAGTTGATTCATCTTTGAACAGAAAATATTCTGGAACAGGTCTTGGTCTATCTATTTCAAAACATCTGGTACACATGATGAATGGAAAAATAGGTGTGGAAAGCGAGGAAGGTAAAGGTTCAACTTTCTGGTTTACATGTTTACTTGATAAACAGCCTGAGGGGGCTGAAAATGATTTGTTTACTGAAGATACTGATACTTGTCTAATAAAAGTTGTTGAAGGCACTAATTCTGAAAATAATTTATTTATTGAAGATACTTCAATAGATAATAATGATCAGGAAATAGCAAATGATTTATGTAAGGCAAAAATTTTAATCGTTGATGATAACAAACTAAATCAAAAACTTGCAGTTGATATTTTAAAAAAATATTCCTATAAAACAAGAATTGCAGAAAATGGCAAACAGGCTATTGAAATTTTACAAAATGAAAAATTTGATTTAGTCCTTATGGATGTCCATATGCCGCTTATGAATGGATTTGAAGCAACTAAAGCTATTAGAAATTCAAGCTCTATAATTAATCAAAATGTCACAATTATTGCTATGACAGCCAACGCAATGTCTGGTGATAAAGAAATTTGTTTAAATTCAGGTATGAATGATTATATCTCAAAACCTTTTAAACCAGACCAGCTTATCTCTAAAATTAACAAATATGTGCTTAAAAATAATTCAAATATAAAAAATTCTGAAAATAATGAAAGTCATTGTAAAATATTAATTGTTGATGATGACACACAAAATCTTAAAGTTACGTATGATATTTTAAAAAAATATTCATTTAACGCAGCAATTGCAAAAGATGGCAAACAGGCTCTTGATTTTTTAAAAAATGAATATTTTGATTTAGTTCTTATGGATATAAGCATGCCAGATATGGATGGATTTGAAACAACTAAAGCCATCAGAAATTCAAATTTTATTATTAATAAAAATGTCGTTATTGTTGCAATGACAGCAAATGCAATGTCTGGTGATAAAGAAATGTGTTTGAATTCTGGTATGAATGATTATATCTCTAAACCATTTAATCCATACCAACTTATTTCTTTAATTAATAAGTATCTGTTTAATAATAAAAAATTAGATATTATTATAACTCAAGATCATTTGTTATTAGATTTAAAAGCAGCAATGTCAAATGTTGATGATGATATGGAATTATTGAAAGAAATTACAGAAATATTTAAAACGCATTGTGCAGACTATTTAGATAATTTAAAGCAATCAATTTTTAATAAAAATATGCAAAAAGCAAGAAGAATTTCTCATAATATTAAAGGCTCTTCTGGTGCTGTTGGGGCATCAAAATTGCATTTTTATTCATCAGAAGCAGAACAATTAGCTATAGCAGAAAAATTAGATATTGAATTTGTTAATAAAATGGAAATAATTTTTCAAGAAACAATTCGTGAAATAGATAATGTCTTGTCAAAATAATTAATTTTCTAATCTAGTTCAGGTTAAATCACTCGAATTTTAAGTCTTTGAACTTAGTGTTATCCCATATCAAAAAAAAAAACCAAAATTGGATTATTAATTACAATTTAAAGAAATTAAAAAATGGAACATTTTTTATGGAAAATATTATAACAATTTTACTTGTTGAAGACAATCCTGGAGATGCAAGACTGGCTATAGAGGCCTTTAAAGAAGCAAAAATGTCAAATCATTTATATTGGGTTAAAGATGGTGTTGAAGCATTAGAATTTTTGGAAAATAAAGGCGAATTTATCAATATGCCAAAACCCGATGTAATTTTATTAGATTTAAATCTGCCTAAAAAAGATGGTCGTGAAGTGCTTGCTGAAATTAAACAAAATGAAGCTTTAAGACGTATTCCAGTTGTTGTGCTTACTGTTTCAGACACAGAAGAAGATATTCTTGAATCTTATAATTTGCATGCAAACTGCTATATTTCAAAACCATTAGATATTGATAAGTTCATACAGGTTGTGAGATCAATTGAAGATTTTTGGTTAGCAATTGTAAAGCTCCCTCCTAAATAGTTTATCTTAATTGTATGATTTTATAGAACTATATTATTGGCTCAACATAGATTTTTCGGACTGACACGGACAGGCACAGACTTACGCACTTAAGATCTAAAACCATTTTTATTAATTAAGAAGATAAAAAATTAAATAAAATTGTTTTTTTTTCTGGGAAGAATATTATGATAAAAAGCTTATTAATAATAGAAGACAATGAAGGTGATGTCCGGCTGATTCAAGAATATTTATCTGAAAGCAATATATATAATCCATCTGTGAAATGGGCTGAATCTATAATATCGGCTCAAAAAATATTAAATAAAGAAAGTGAATTTGATGTTATTCTTTTAGATTTAAATCTTCCAGATTCTCAAGGCATAGAATCTTTTAATAAAATATATTCAATAGTTCCTCATATTCCAATTATTGTGTTGACAGGAATTGATGATGAACAATATATAGGTGATATAATAGGACGTGGGGCTCAGGATTATTTAATTAAAGGTTTTGTTGATAGTGAAATTTTATATCGCTCAATAAGATACTCTATAGATCGTAAAAAAGCTGAAAAAATATTACGTAACAGTAATATGCGATTTCAGTTATTAATTGAAAAAAATCCAGATCCAATTATTGTTGTTAACCATGAAGGTATTATCAGTTTTGTAAATCCAGCTTTTGAGAAATTATTTAAAATATCAAAAGATAATTTTTATGGAAGAACTTTTGGTATCCCAATTCTCACTGACAATGCAACTGATATTAACATTTATGGAATTAATTCACAAAATATTGTTGCAGAAATGCGTGTTGTAGAAACATCATGGCAAGAACAAAAAGCATATATTATTTCTTTACACGATATAACTCATCGTCATAAACTGGAAAAAAATTTGCAGCAAACAGCAATACAACTAAAAGATACTTTAAAACAATTAAAAATAACTCAAACAAAAGTTATAGCATCAGAAAAATTAAAAGCATTGGTTACTCTTACAGCAGGAATTGCACATGAATTAAATAATCCCCTTGCTGGTATTATTCAATATGTAGAATATTGTATTAAATATACTGATTCACAAAATAAAATTCATCCTGTTTTGGAAGATATAAGACATGAAACAAAACGCTGTGTTGATATTATTAATAATTTATTAACATTTACAAGGTACAGTCATAATCAAAAATTAGTTGAAAATACTCATATAAGTAAGGTTATTGACAGAGTAATAAGATTATTATCTTTTCGTATTGATAAGGAAAAGATAAAAATAAGCAAGCATATTGAAGAAAATACTCCACTTGTAAAAATAAATATCAGTAATATGCAGCAAGTTTTTATTAATTTGATAAGTAATGCTATAGATGCATTAAAATGTGTTTCTGAAAAACAAATCCATATTAATGTTTTTGTAAAAAATCGAAATTTAATTATAACTATACAAGATAATGGATGCGGTATAGACAAAAATAATTATAATCGTATTTATGATCCATTTTTTACAAACAAGCCTGTTGGTGAAGGTACCGGGTTAGGACTTTCTATCAGTAAAAGTATAATAGAAGAACATAATGGATCAATAAGTTTTGAAAGTGAACAAAATAATGGCACAATTTTTAAAATTATACTGCCTTTAAAAACAAATTCTTTAGAGGAGGAAATATGATAAATAAAATTTTAGTAATTGATGATGATGAAGCTATAAGAAAATCGTTTTCGCTTACTTTAATGGATAATGGCTTTGAAGTTGATCTGGCTGAATCTGGAACAAAAGGGATTAATATGATAGCATCAAATAATTATATACTTATATTACTTGATCTTAAAATGCCGGGTTTAGATGGTACAGAAACTTTACGAGAAATAAGGAAGATCAATTCAAAAATTCCTGTTTTTATTGTTACAGCTTTCCATGATGAATTTTTAATTAAATTAAAAAAATTAGATCATGATAATATCAAATATGAATTATTTAAAAAGACTATTGGAAGTAAAAGACTTTTATCACTTGTAAAAAGTGTTTTAGACGGGCCGCAGGTAATTTAATTCTTTCTAATATTTTATGTATTTATATTATAAATATTCATGTATAAAGGAGTATCAATGTACGAATTTAAACTATACATTACAGGTCTAAATGACCAATTGGAGCAATCAATTGATGAATTAAAGAAAGTTTTAAAAAAATATTTAAATGATTCATTTAAACTTAACATAATTGATGTTACTCAAATGCCAGAAGAAACAGAGTCAGAAGATATTTTCATGACACCAACCCTTGTAAAAGTATTACCTGAGCCTAAAAAAAAGGTTATTGGAGATATTTCTAAAATAGAAACTATAATAGAAAATATTATTTAATTCTACTTTGACAAATTAAAAGATAACATATTGATTTAATTTAAAAGATATAAAAACCTATAAAACTTATATTTGATGTAATTTCAAGCAGTTAAATTTTAGTCTGCCAAAGTAGAATTAAAAATAATTTTGTTTGATAATCTTATTTCAAAATTATTTTAAGGAGTTGTATATTGAAATTAAGTATTAAAAAATTTTTTTTTGCATTTTTTTTACTTTTTATTCTTATATTATCTTCAATTTATATAAGCATGCAATATAATTGGTTTCAAAATTCTACTCTAAAAATTGGAGCAATAATATCTCTTACAGGTTCAGGTGGTCATTTATATAATTTAATAAATTCTATGGCAATGGCAGTTGAAGAAATTAATAAATATGGCGGTATTAATGAAAGGAAAATCCAATTAATTATAAAAGATAGTAAAACAAATGCTTTGGAAGGCAAAAAAGCATTTAATCAAATAGAAAAAAAATATAAACCTTTATTTTATATATCAACACTTAGTACTGTTTCTACTGCAATTTCACCTCTTGCTAAACAAAATCAGGTTATTCTTTTTGGTTTAGCTGTTTCATCTCAAGATTTTACAAAAATAAATGATTGGACATATCGTTATTATACTTCAGCTCAAAATGAAATACCGCCAATTATATTTATGATGAATAAATCTGGTGTTAAAGAACTTGGTATATTATATCTTAATGATGTCTATGGATCCTCTGTTTATGAAATAATGAAAGATGAATTTCTCAAAATAGGAAAAATACCTGCTATTGAAAATTTTACTAATGAAACAGTTGATTTTAGAATACTTTTAAAATCAATGATGAATCTTCAGGCAATATATGTTGTGGGTTTTACAAGTCATCTTAAAATAATAATTCCTCAATTAAAAGAATTAAAATACAAAGGCAATATTTATTGCTGCTCTGGCTTTTCATCGATTTTTAAAAATATTAAAGATACAGATAATATCTTTTTTACAGCTCCAATCATATATAAAAAACAATACAGTTATTCTCAAAAATTAAATGAAAATTATCAAAAAAAATATGGATTACCTATTACCCATCAAGCAGCCATTGCTTATGATCTTATAAAATTAATTAAAGGTCTTATTGAAAATAAAGAATTAACAAGAAAAAATTTAAAAAAGTTGCTTGAAAAAGGCTTTATTTATCCAGGAATTTTTGGAGATATTATTCTACAGGAAAAAAGTAGAGACCTTTTATTCCCACTATATCCAGCTCAGGTAGTCAATGGAAATATAAAATACTTATGGTAAACCAATATTTTTTAGGGAGTATCCAATGGATGAGGGAGCAAAATTTTTGAATTAAGAATGGGTGCAGCACAAAAAAGTTGGAGAATTTATTTCCAGTTTGTAGTTCCGCCTTTAGGCGGTTTGAGCTGAAACCAATGATTAAAATTTGGTGAGAAATTA
>Ga0272440_1004329_pt1 | contig 10178 bp, 8 predicted proteins | sample SSMMMBAug17_FD_192440 | JGI IMG/M metagenome (GOLD analysis project Ga0272440, IMG submission 192440) | Marine sediment archaeal communities from Little Sippewissett salt marsh, Falmouth, MA, United States - SSM-MMB-Aug17 | ecosystem: Environmental > Aquatic > Marine > Wetlands > Sediment ... | reverse complement strand
TATTGCATTCATGTCTTTTCCATGTTAACATTTAAATGTTAGGCTAACTTATAAATTGCCCGAAGTGCATTATGTTCATGTATATGTTTCGGAAAAACAAAAATTTTATAGATTATGCCTAAATTATTTGTTAATATTAAAAATGTTAGACTAACTTTTAAATTGCCCGAAGAACATTATGTTCTGCTAAAAGCCAAGGACTTTATTTATTTATTTTTTGAGAGGTTCGGATGTAGCGCCTAATAAGACAATATTTGATTATTACACATTTTTCGAAAATTTGAATTTTCTTTAGCATATAAATCATTGTAAGTTCCTTCTTCAATTACCCTTCCTTTGTGAATGACATATATGAAATCACAATCTTTAATTGTTGATAATCTATGTGCAATAATAATAATTGTTCTGTCTCCTTTCATATTATTAATACTTTCCTTTATTGATCTTTCTGACTCAGTATCAAGCGAACTGGTTGCTTCATCAAAAATTAGTATTTGAGGTTCTTTGAATATTTCTCTTGCAATGGCAAGTCGCTGTCTTTGACCCCCTGAAAGCCTCACTCCTTTATCACCAACAATGGTATTATACCCATCTTTTGTTTCTTGAATAAAATCTGTACAATTAGCAAGTTTAGCTGCTTTTTCTATCCGTTTTAAGCAGTTATTATCTTTGATATCGCATTCCCAAAAACAGATATTATTTGCTATAGTATCATTAAATATGACTGGTTCTTGAGTAACATATCCCATCATGTGCCTTAGCTCTAAATAATTCAAATTTCTACAATCAACATCATCAATTTTAACTATCCCTGTATCAGGCCTTATTAAACCAGTTATTATATCAAAAAGCGTTGTTTTTCCTGCACCAGACTCTCCAACGATGCCAATACTTTTATTCTTTTGAATTATCATGTTAATATCAAAAAGAGCTTGTTTTGTATCATACCAAACATTTACGTTTTTTAATTCCATTTGATGTTTAAAATTATTTATTAATATTTTGCCATTTGATTCTTTATTAACATCTAATTCTTTTATGGCATTTTCTATAACTTCAACACTTCCTAAATAGGAACAAAATTGATGCCAAACATTTTGAAAACTAGATACACATGTAAAAGTCCTATAAAAAAATACTATCAAAACAATACATTCGGAAATACTACTCTCAAGAACTTCGGTTTGAAATAAAATAATTGAAGAAATTAATATTATTGCTATAGGCTCTAAAGTAAAATTAGGTATTGCAGTTGCGATGATGGTTTTCATATCTACTTTCTGATATTTAATAATTATATTTTTAATTTGAGAATTTATTTGATAAAAATTTGATGTTGATTTTAAATACTTAAAATAATAAAAATATTGAATAAACATTTCCTGGAGTGATGCATTAAGCATTGATATGTGTCGTGAAAATCTGCTTATCATTCTAGAAAGTACACGAAAAATAACAAAAAAAGTGCAGCATATTAAAATAACAATTAATGTTAAAACCCAGTTTAATACAAAAGCAATTCCAACATATAAGAAAATATTAGTAATTTTTACAAGTAAATCTACATATCTACTAAATCCCCAAATAAATCTAGTTACTTCTATTGTACTTAAATTATTTAAATAACCTATATCTTTATTATAGAAATAAGTATAATTCATATCTGAATACTTTTGAAGCATACTGATAAGTACTTCTTTTCTAAGATTTGTTATTACTTTTCCATGAATAACTTTCTGCACAAATAGAAAGATTGCTTTTAGTATAAATGCTATTATTAAAAAAAGTAGGATAGAATATAATGAAAATGGAAGCCCAGTACTTTCAATTAATTTACGAATTAATTGTGTATAAGCATCTGGTTCCGTTGATTTATCAATATATAAAAGAGGAATAAGCATTGATAGACCAAAGCCATCACTAAGTCCGCTTAGAAAAACTAATACACAAATGTATACTAATCTAATACCAGCGTAGGCATAGAAAATTAAAAAAAAATTAAATATTCTAGTAATAATTGGAATTTTCATCATAAATTTAACAGTTACTTTTTGTTATAACTTAAAGCATATATTTTTCAACAAATTCTGTATTTGGCTTTTCGGGCTTTCTTTGCAATGCTTTTTGAAAAGAATTATCATCAAATAAGAATTCCCCTGTTTGTGAATCAAACCATGAAGGAATAATAATGCAACGTTTTTCTAATAATTCACGCATATTATCCCAAACATTTTGCAACATGCTTTCAAAACATATTATTGGTCGATTGGTTAACATCGCAAATCCAAACACTGTAGACTGAATATTTGGAATTATATATAAATCTGCCATTTCACATATTGACTCAAATGGATCATCAATAATTACATCATAATAATCATTGTATAGTCCTTGTGATTCTAATAGCCGATCTGGGTGTCTCTTGATAATTGATTGTACTTTTTGTTTGCGCAAAAGCAATCCAATCCTTAATGTCAGAATAAGCTGATAATGCCAAAATCCCATTGTATTCATGGATCGTTGTTCTTTCATAGGCCATTCAAGAAACATAACATTCTTAATTTTAGTTGGCAATGACATTTTATTGTATTTATTCCAAATATTTGACACATAATTTGATTCGTATGGTTTAATTATCGTTTTTCTTTCACATGAAATAGGATGATAATCTCTATAACGAATAAACTGTCCTAAACTTTTTTTATTTGGGATAACATACTCGTCTACCATAGCAAGATCATTAATTGCCCAGTTATTTAATTTGAACATGGCTATATTGTTACCATGAGTAATACTTACAATTTTATGATTTTCAAGGCTTCCAGCGGAACAAAAACATCGTATTAGTAAATTACCTAATCCTTTAACTAAAATAGAAGTGGAATCATATTTTTTTAGTACTTTTTTCATTAAATATATATTATGCCATACCTTTTGAAACAAAACATTCGTTGTATTTTGTAAATATGAAATATGATACGAATCAAGATAAACATTAAATTTGACAGCAATACTTTCTAAGCCAGAAACTATTGTATTAACAATAATCTTTGTTTCTATAGCATTTTTTTGATTATAGTTTTGAGATAATAAGGGAATAGGAGATATACATTTTATATTTCTATCATGTGATGTTGCATAATTTATCAAATGATTTCCTGGATAAGCCATTGCCAGGAAAGGAGGAAGGTGGCTATTAGTTTTTATTTTATTAAAATATTTGTAATTTCTATATTGTGCTTTTATTAAATAAAGAATTCTTTTTCTTACATCAAAATCTAAGTATGGTTGCAAAACATCATGATAAATACCAGAAATTATTGTTTTAATATTTAACAAATCATAAAAATAGCTGTTAGTTTTATCACAAACAGGTTTCATTCCATTTTCTAACAACCTAGATAAAACAATGATAGAATGAAAAATTTGTAAGTATTCAAACATTATTTTGTATGAAGTAATCATAACTGTTTTCAGTTCAAAAGAAGCACTCATAGCAGTCTGAATATATAGCTTATTTATATCTTCCAGCAAAGACATATATTCTGTTTCTGGAAGGGGCCATTGAGAATAATGATTGAACCAGTTATTTATGCCATAATCTTTTATTGATAATATATCTAATGGGTATACTTTATTCATAACTAAAAAAAATAATTGTTTGTTAATTAATAAAAAATTCATTATGAGGATTATAAATTTTATTGCAAATAATCCTTAAAATTTTGGTATTCACTTAGTAAAATCTGATACAAATTTTGAGATTAGCTCTAAAACAATTAATGAAGAATTTGTAGGAATTGTTTTACAACACTCATTATGCATTTTTTCAAGCAATTGAGAATTATTCGTTAAATTAATAATCTCATAACACAAATCTTTTTTGGAAATATTGTCATATTTTCCAATATATTTTATCAACCCCTTATTTTGCAGCTCTTTACCGCGTAAAGCATGAAAATCTGTTAAAGCAATATTTATACTTGGAACCCCTAAATAAATAGCTTCATACGTAGTAATTCCATTGGCAAAGATACCAAGACAAGCGTTTCCAACTAATTCAGCAAAATTTGGTGGATTAACTAATAAATGGACATTTTTTCCCAATTGCATACAAATTTTTTCCAACACATGAATATGTGGATTAAAAGGTCCGGCAACGACTGTTATTTTAGGATAATTATCTATACAGGTCATTAATGCTAAAAGAATAGTTTTAGTCAAATTGAATTGGTCAATACCTCCCATTGAAACTATTATATGCTTTAATTCTTTTTTTTTTTTCCAATCCAAAATATTATTTTTTGCATTAATAAAACTTTTATTTATTATAGAAAATTCTGGGCCTCTATGCCATTTATATTCATCTAAATGTCCTGGAGGAGGAACATCAATTACATTAGTATCATTTATGGTCATATCTGAATAATACTTAGTAAGTCCTCTAGGAGCGAGGTTTATAACAGGACACCATGTTTTATAAAATTTAATCTTTGAATAATCCAAATAATTAATATCTATAATTATTGCATCGGGTTTAAATAATGAAAAAACATCTTCTTCTTTTTTATTTATAGAAAAATCAATACCTGATTTTGTAAAAAATTCTTCAAAATCTCTGTCTCCCTCAATCATTAAGAAAGGTTTTCCGCCATATTTTTTTTTAAAAAGTTTAGCAAGTGTTAAACATCTCGTAGCATGCCCCATACCATGATCATTATTTTTGTTTTTTTTATCAGCAGAAACATTAAATCTAAATAACCATTTCATTTAATTACCAATCTATATCTTTCATCTGTACCATGTTTTTTGCTTTAACCGGCAATTTTAGTTTTAACTTACATATTTTATCAAGCATTTCCGGTTCAAGTCCATAACCTGGTCTTAAGGGTAATACCATATCGGAGGTTACTTCTGTACCCTCACTATATGAAGATCTCCAGAACAAACTTCTTCGTGCATTTTTCAAACGAACAAATTCTGATTCAGCAGGCTTTTTAATTCCATCTCCAAGCGAAAGTTCTGTATTTCTTATAAGATTAACAATATTTTTCATATCAGAAGGGTTTGTTGAAATTTTATGGTCATACCCTGGCAAATTATTATCCGTAGTGAAATGCTTTTCTATTATACACGAACCTAATATTGTTGCAGCAATCGGCGCAATAGGTGTGCCTTTAGAATGGTCAGAAAAGCCAACAGGCACGTTAAAACATGTTCGTAAATTATGAATTGCTTTTAAATTCAAATCATGAGGTTCTACAGGATAGCTTGATACACAATGAAGCATAATAATTTGTTCATTTCCTGTATCAAGAATTGTATTGTATGCTTTTTCTATCTGGCCCAATGTTGAATAACCTGTAGATAGAATAATTGGTTTTTGTTTTTGAGCAATATGTTGAATTAGAGGATAATTATTTGAATCAGAAGATGCAATTTTAAAACAAGGTACACCAAGATCATTTAAAAAATCAACACTGTCATTATCAAATGGAGTTGAAAAAAATTCTATCCCATTTTGTTCAGAACAAGCCTTTAATTCTTCATGCCACTCATATGGTAGTTCATGCTTTTTCCTTTCAGCATAATCTTCAACTTCAGGAGGATAATAAAGTTCAGTCTTAAATGTTTGAAATTTGACAGCATCTACTCCGCAATTACTAGCTGACTCTATCATTTTTTTGGCCAGATTTAAATTTCCGTTATGGTTCATCCCAATTTCTGCCACAATAAAGACAGGTTGATCAAAACCTATTTTCTTTTTTCCTATATTAATAATTTTATTCATATTTAACACTCTTTTTTGTTATTATATATTGACAACGCAATGCTTATTATTTGTTCGATCTTCCATTTTTCAGGTTTTGAATCTTTTAATGCATTGATAATTTTTGACATAAATATAAAGTCTTCAGGTGTATCCACAGTCACACTTAAATCTTTACTTACCCATTCCGGTTTAACTGGAATAGGCGCCCAGTTCATAAAACCAGGATTTTTAAAAATATAAACTGTATTATCTTCCCGAAACCTTTGAGGCGCTTCTTGATCTAACTTCAGCAATGCCTCCATGGTAAGTACTTCTGAACCAAGTCCAATAGGTAAACCCGTATAAGCATTTTTTGCAGTCACACAAGAAAGTTGATTCTTTACTAAGAAATTTATTCCATTTTTAATTACTTCAGGGGCTTGAATAGGATTATCTCCATTTGCTTTTATAACAATATCTGCATTAAACTTTTTAGCTGCTTCTGTAAATCTTTTAAGCACATCATTTAAATCGCCTCTATATGTGCCCGCACCAAGTTTAGAAGCTTCTTTTGCTAAATCGTCGTCACAAGCACGATCTGTTGTTGCAACAACAACCATATCAATAAAAGAACTTTTTTGTAATCTTTCAACAAGGTAGTATAGCATTGAATGACCAAGTATTTCACGAAGGTGTTTAGTGGGAAGACGTTTGGAATCTGACCTTGCTGGTATTATGGCAACGGTTTTCAATTTATTTTCAAATCCTTAGTTTTTGATCAAAAAATTTTTAATCAATTGTTTTGCTTTTTTATGTTCTATAAAATTATCAAAAACTAACTCGCCTGATTTTATTGTATTTTTAAAAACATTGTTGTGTATGCATTCCACTTTGTTTTTAGAATTATCAAGTAGATCAATACGAGTCCCTGTTATAAAACAGAAAGTCTGATATGCTAAATAGAAATATGTTTGCTCATATGCACAAGTCTCGGTCGCTTTTATTGCCAGCTCATCATATGGTGGAAATACGAGTTTAATTTTTAATGAGTTTATATCACGTGTGTTTCTTTTTCTTAAATAAAACACATAATCAATTTTTTCTTCCTGTGGCAGATGTTGAATTTTTGAAACATCTGAAAATGAAAATCTTCTGGTAATTTTTTTTTGAAGATCTTCAATGAAGCCTTTATCTATATTATAAATTCCCTGTCTTGCATTGCTAACAAACTCAAAAAGAGATAATGTAGATATATCAACTTGATCCATTAATTTGGGAAATTCTTTAAAATTATAGTATAAAAGATGAATGCATTTAGAGTATGGAAGAATTGTTCCATCTTTAAAAATAAATACACCATCATCTGCTATAACTCTTGCTCCATCCTCTAAAAAACTAAGTAAAAGATTTGTTTTTCCAACATGACGCCATGCAGGGAATAATAGAACCTTACTTTTATATTTTATGGCAGACGCATGACAAAAACACCCATCTTTTGCTAATAATTTATTACTTAACAAATATTCAATAATTATTGATAAAAAGCGTGGGTTAAAATTTATATCAACTATTATTTCTGTTGTAGATTTTGAAAAATTCGAGAAGTCAATTCTAGCAATTCTATTTAGACGATCAAAAAAGAAAACACCCTGATAATCATAGCCTACTGGTGAAGACACAATAACAGCTGAAGCTATAACTTCTAAATCAGATTTGAATGTTATTCTTACATCTGGATTTATGGATGTATTTTTCTGCTTAGTAAGGTAATAGTATTCATTTTCTAAAAAATGCATAATATTTGAAGGAGGATCAATAATCTCAATTATTACAAGATTATTAAGATTTAGCAATATTATACTCATGTTATCAATCCAATTATTTCTTCTTTTATACGAATTGTGCTATTTTTATCAGGAACATGTACTTCATATAAGTTACTTACATCACGAAAAACCTGAGTAGTTAAGGTATTAAGACTTTCATCATGTTTTTCTAAGAACTTATTTTTTGTACCTGTTATTGCTTTGTTTATATTATAAGCTGTCCTAAAAGGGCGTTGTTCAAATTTCAAAATTTCATTAATTTTAATAACTGTCTTTGAACAATCCGATTCTGTTATATAAGCACCCCGCTCAGGATTTACAACATTTTTTGTTAGTAAAAAAATAAAATCAATACTTTTTGAATGTTGCTGAAGCTGCCCTGGGAATAAATCATAAATGTGAATGCGTTTTTTTAGACTATTTTTTAGAGTGTTCATTTGGTCTGACTTTAAATCGTATTGTCCTTTTAAAGCTCTTTTGAAAAATTCTACCAAAGGAATTAAGTTATGGTCAATTTGATTCAATAATTCAGAATTCTGAATTAAATTATAATACAAAAGATTCAAACGCTTGGGTAATGAGCTAACACCACCATATTTATCTATCAAACACCAGTCATCTGACAAATACTTTGCACCTTCCTTTAAAAAAGATAATAGAAGGTTTGTTTTACCAACATTTCTCCAGGCAGGGCATAATATTGTTTTATTATGAAAAACAAAAGAACAACAGTGGCAAAAAAAAGCATCTCTGGAAACAAATGACAGATGAATAAGGTATTCTAAAATTATTGCAATAAAATCAGGGTTAAAATTTTTATCACAAATAACATGATATGTATCAATGCCTATTCGTGAAAAATCAATTCTTAGTATTTTATGATCAGTATCAAAAATAAAAATGCCCTTTTCATCGTATGAGACAGGGGGCTCAAGAATATACTTCAGTGGCTGCTTGTTATCTTCAACAATATCAACATGGAAAGAAATTGTATCAAATGGTTGATCAGTGATGTTTTTTTGATATTCAGATTCAATAAATTCCAACACTCTACCATCTTTTCCATTCACACTAAAACATATCTTATCAATTATATTAATAAACATTTGCTAATATATCCTCTGCAATTTCATTAAGTTTCCAGTCTAATTTATGATTTAGCCAATAATAGTTTATATCTTCTGGAAAAAGATTTTCTGATGGATTATTAATAGGGCCTAATCCAACATAACTTAAAATACTATAAAAAGTGTATCTGGGAAATTCTATCAAATAATTATGCAAACCACCTAATAAAGCTAACAACTGATTTCTTCTAATCAAATTAATTTTATTCTCATGTGAATTTGTTACAAAAAAAACATGAGTTGGTTTCATTTTTGTAACCATATTTTTTTTTACCAGGTTAAGATGATATTTACTATAAATCAGTTGTTTATTTGGTACTTTAATATTAAGATAATCTGTTGCTTCATGTGAAATTCTACACATTTCAGGAAAAGCATAGATCCATTTTCCATCAGTTAGCAAAAAATTATCTGTTAAAAAGTTATACCCCAACTTTTCAACAAAATATAATGCAATACTTGATTTTCCAACCTTATTTAAGCCACAAAAAATTAAAGAAATATCATCCTTAGTTACTGCAGCGGCATGTACTAATTGCTTATTCTGTTCCCTCTCAAGTACTGAAAAAACAGGAAAGTGAATTGCCCATCTCATACTGCGTGTAAAATTTTTATATCGTTCTTCAAGGGATTGTATGTTTAGAAGATCAAAATGAAAAGCATTTATCTTCCATCTGTGTTTACATGTAATATCAACAGATATTGAAAAGCCAAACTCATTTTCCCAATACAAAATGGGTTCTAAAAAATAAAGCCCCTCACCTATTCTTAATAAGTTTTCTTTATGAGACTTAGCGATATTACCAGCTTCTTGTGAATAATTAACCTGTATCCTTAAATTTTTTGAAGGATAATCATTTATAAATAACAAATAATTATTTTTAATAACTTCAGCAAAATCGGTTATTGAGGTTATCAATTGAACATCAATACCATAAATATTAAGATTTACTATTTCCATACTTTTATTATGATTTTTCAAATATTTATTTTTTTATTTCTTATATCTTATTATTATCATTCAACTTAGGTTTTTCATGGCACGAAATATGCCTTCTTGCCATCTTTATTCATTAAAAATTTTTGGCAAACCAAGATGGCAAATTTGATCCCATGAAAAACCAAAGTTGAACGATAATTATATAATTTTTATACTCTGCACAATCATTGCCTAGTCTAAAAAAACATAATTTAACGCTACATTGTAAAAGTGAAACAAATTAAAGCTTTAAAAATTTAACCTTTTTAATTAAATTGTCAAATCTATTTTTAATACGCATTAATAAAATATCTGAAAATTTATAGGAGATGGCTGGAATAATTTCAATGCCCCATTTTTTATTAAAATATTGCTTTCCTAATCTATTATTTTCAAAATGCTTTGTTTTAAATGTTTCATTCTGATAAACGCCAGGATGATGATAAAAAATAACACCTTCAAGTGAAGCAGATTTTATCCTTTGATTGTAGCAT
>Ga0272440_1004328_pt1 | contig 10181 bp, 5 predicted proteins | sample SSMMMBAug17_FD_192440 | JGI IMG/M metagenome (GOLD analysis project Ga0272440, IMG submission 192440) | Marine sediment archaeal communities from Little Sippewissett salt marsh, Falmouth, MA, United States - SSM-MMB-Aug17 | ecosystem: Environmental > Aquatic > Marine > Wetlands > Sediment ... | reverse complement strand
AATTTGTCTGAAACATCAAGTTCAAGTTTTATATTCATACTTTCCATGACAGAATTAAAATTGTCTTTATTGATAGGAATTTTTTCCAGATCTTCTAGCAGGGTCTCATCTTCTTGTTGTGTAAAATCCCCTAAAACCATAACTCTGTGGGGTATTTCTACAGATTCCTTAGCATCACCAGTATCTTTTGGGATTCTAATATCGACTCTTGATGGTGGTATTTCGTTTTGAAAACTTTCTGCAGCCATTTGTTACATTTCCTTTCTTAAAAAATAAAAAATATTATTAATATTATTTTGCAGATTGCTTTTTTGGGATTTTAGATGTCATTGATAAATCAATATTTACCCCTTCAATCTGAAAATGTGGCCTGATTTTCAACTTTAAATAATAATAACCAGGCATATCATCGAATTCATCAATTTTTACAGAAGCATCTTTTAAAGGATATTTTGCTATTTGTTCAGGCATAGGATCTTTTGATAGTAAAACCAATGATTTAATCCACTTGTTTAGTTCTTCTTGAATATCTTCCTTTTTTTTGCTTCCACCGATCTCTTCTCGTTGTATTACTTTAAGGCAATGTGCTAACCTTGATAATAAAAATAAATTAGAAAGATTTGTTACTATTTTTGAATTTGCATTCGCTTCTGAGGTATCGTACAAAAGAGCTTTTTGAGTAGACTTAGAAGAAAAGAAAACAGCACAATTATTATTTTTATATCCACTCAAAGGAATAAAGCCTGCTATAGAAAGTTCATGTTCTTTTGGTGCAGACAATAAAAATTCCGTTGATATTCTAATAAAATTTTTATTCATTGATTTATAGCCATAAGAAATTAAATTTTCAATCTTTCCACCAGAATTCGACCCTTTAATATTAACAGCCCATCCGTATATTGAAAAAGATCTGTTAATATTTGAAATAAAAGCAAAAGCAGGATTTCCCCAGATAAGATTGTCATCATTGGTAATATCTTCTTCAAAATAATACTTACTATTGCCGTATTCAAATGAATAGGGTTCTCTTAAAAGAAAACGATTAAGTGTGAGCCCTACATAACAGGAATCGTCATCTGTACGAAAATTATTCCAGTAATGATACAAAGACCTTTCAAAAACAGTTCCGATATTACCCAAATTATTAATTTCTTTTGTTGATGATAAATCAAAAAATTTTGCTCCAACTGAAGAAATAAAAGGGCAATGAGTTGCTGCAGCTACTTTTGAAACGTTTCTCAATAGAGAAATATTAGAATGAGAATAGTCAAATTCAAAATCTGCAACTATAGCTGCAATAGGGATTGCACCAGGTGAATCATATTCACGGTCATAGATTTGCTGATATAGTCCCGATTGAAGAATCTCAGTTGCAACGTCAAAATCTTCCATCAATTTTTTCATTGAACAATTCATGATCTCCATTTGAATATTCTGATGAAAATCGGTTCGCTGTATTACAAAGAATAAACCTCTCCAAGTGGATTCCAGGCTTTTATATGTATGGTGATGCAAAATCTCATTTAATTGAGAAGTAATCCTTTTATCTATTAAAGCAATTAGAGCATCAATTAAAATTATATCATGTGCATTTTCATTTATTGTCGTTTCAGAGAGAAAAAGAACTAATTTATCAAGTAGAAATGAAATATTACCATCAAGTTTTTTTGTTTTTATTTTTTTAAAATTTTCAGATTGAAAAGTTGAAACACTTCCTTGAGAAAACAACCTGTTCAATTGCTTATCCATATCACTGGGTTGAGTATAATGTGTTATTTTTTGTTTTTCAATTATTGTGCTCATTATTCATTTCCGCTTCAAAAACGAGATAAACGTTTCTGAATAATTTTTTTAATTAATAATATATTTTGCAACGTTTTCGATTGCATCTGAATACTTATAGAGCAAAGGACGTGCCAAGATAAAATTAAAAAATATTATCGAATAAAATCAAATATTTATTCATTCAATAATATTGAACAAATAAATATTTCCATAAAAATGTGTATCCAAAAGAGACATTGATTTATCTTGTCAAGGGTAATATATTTATTTTATTATAAATATAAAAATTTAATATGTGTTTAATTTCAATACATGTGTTTATTTATGTTGTGTAATCTTTTTAATCTCTACCATAAAATATACACATAAAAAAAATGTTATATTTAGGTTTATTAATTTTTTTCAATTGTAGAAATATTGTGTTTTTTTATTTTTTTATAAAGAGTTGCTCTGCCAATTCCTAGAAGTTCTGATGCTCTTTTTTTATTTCCTTTTGTTTGTTTCAAGGCATTAATAATGTTATCTTTTTCTTCGTCAAAAATTAATTGTTTTGTTTTAACTGAATTATTTTGAGAATGTGAAACTGAACATAAGTCTTTAGATACTTTAAATAAATCATCCGGAAATATTGTTTCCCCTTTAACACGCAGGAATAACCTCATAGCAATTCTAACTAATTCCCGAACATTTCCAGGCCAATCGTATTCCATAAAAATTTTCATAGCACTGTCTGATATGTGTGGTATTTTCCATTTATATTTCAATGAATATTGTTCAAAAAAATGCATTGCTATGGGAAAGATCTCTTCCTTTCTATTACGTAATGGAGGAATATTCAGTTCTAAATAGGCTAAACGTTGGTATAAATCATTCCGAAATTTTTTTTCTAAGATCATCTTTTTTAGATTCTGATGCGTACCTGCTATAATTCTGGCATCAACTCTATTAATAGCTGTATCTCCAACACGAGTTATTTTCATATCTTCCAAAAATCTCAAAAATTTAGGTTGAATGTATGGGCTCATATCCCCTATTTCGTCTAAAAAAATTGTTCCATTATTAGAGCGAGCAAGAATTCCATCTCTGTTAACTGCACCGGTAAAAGCTCCTTTTACCGTTCCGAAAAATTCGCTTTCAAAAATGGTATCATTAATGGCTGTGCAGTTTAGAGTAATGTATTCTCCATTTCTTCCTGAAAATTTATGTAAAGACCTTGCAACCAGCTCTTTACCAGTACCAGTTTCTCCTATAATCAGGACAGGGATATCCATGATTGCATATTCCATTACATCGCTGTAGAGTTCTATCATTTTATGACTCTCAATGATAATACCATCTTCGGCCAATCTTTTCTTAAGATTATCATTAACTGTTTTTTTCTTGTTACAAACAAAAACAGTTGTTTCATCTGTTACCTTTTTTGAAGAGCTTTCCTTGTTTTTAAATGTTTCTTCAACAAAAGTAAAGGTGTAGTCCAGTATTTTAAAGATTGAATTATCATCAAGAAATGATTGAGAAATTCTTTTATCATTAATATAGACACCGTTTTTACTATCATTATCAATGATTAAATAATTTCCATCTGGATTTTTTTTAATGGATGCATGAAATCTTGATATTTCAGGATCACCTAAAACAATATCATTTTTGTCATCTCTGCCAATTAAAATACGGTCAATGATTGGAGTAATTTTGAAATAATCAGGATACCTTCTGATACTAAGATGCGGCATTTGAGTTACTCCCTTTTCTACAAGACCCTAGTGAAAAATTTAAATCAGTACGTAAAAGTAATTTTTTTATAAGGTCCTTTTTATTATGATTTATATTTTCAAAATATTGATTGTAACCTTTTTCAAGAGATATACATAATTCAAAAAAAAGTGATGGATTCCATTCTTCTAATTTAATACAATTAGACTGTTCAAACAAATCTTCAAGTATGGCCTGAGATTCTGAAATTCGGTCATAATTCATACAAAGCTGCCCTGCAAGGAGACGATATCTAAATGAACATTCTTTATTAAGTGAAGTTTTAACATTTTTTTGAAGCATAGATAATGCGGATTCTATACTCTGCTTAGAGGCCATTTCTTTAGCATTGTTGAGTTCATTATTCATATCATTATTTGCAGAAGATGTGATAACTAAAGTTGAATTGACAGAATCTTCAGCAGGCATCATTTTTTCTATCCAGCTTTTCGTTCTGTCGTCAGCAAATTTCTTTCCATCTTTGTACGAGTTATTGTGAATATTTGGAAACCTATTAACGAGTCTCACAATATCAGATTGTATGGCATCTATAGCCCGACTAAAATCAGATTCAGAGCGTTTCATCGCATGTACAATTGCATATTGGAGATCTAACCACCAAACACCATATTCGAAGAATGCTTTTTCACAAGCGTTAATAGTTTCTTCCGGATTTGACTCTGCAACTATATATTTTTGATAAAAAGCGTCCATGGATTGGGATCTTATGTGTAATGGAATTGGAGTTATACCATCTTTATCTGCCTGTGGGAGTTGCGAAACAGTTTCCCATAATAACGTCCTTACAATTTTGTAAGATACTGGATTATAGATATCTTTTTCACGCATTATTTTTGCACTTGTAATTATGGTATTGCTAGGATTTTTTTTAATTTCTTCATTTAATAACTGAGGACTGGAATCTATTTGTTTTTCCGGAAAGTTTGTTTCAGATATCTTTTTTTCTTTTAATTGATTAGAATTAATAGCTTTTTGAGCATTTTTCTTTTCTGATTGTTTTTTTTGTGTTAATTTTTCTTTATTTTTTACCAGAGGGGCAAACTTTTCTTTATATTTATTAAGTTCTCTTGCCAATCTGGAAACAACAGGTGGTGGAGTTGATATAGTTTTAATAGACTCTTGTATTTGAAGAAGCTGATTATATGCATTTACAACGTTGTCAGCATCCTTAGACTCTGGTTCAAAGGCTTTTAAAAATTCACTCATTCTAAGGTCAAGCCAGCCTATTGTATTGTATCGTACCTTTTCAGTTTTTTTTATATTATTGCGTTTTGGATAATAATCATAATTTGTAAGAATTTCGAAATAAATTTTGAGACCAGTAGTTAATCCTTCATAACCATGAATTCTAAAAAAAGCCAGACATAAAAAGCCAGCGACGCTTAAATCTTTTGATTTTTCCGATAGGAGCGTAAGTGAATTTTTAGCAATCAAATCCCAATCAATTTCAGTGCCGGAAGAAAAGGTCAATTTACCTATTTCTTTATTTAGCTCTTCATACACTGGATCAAATTTAGGGTCTATCCCGGCTGGATCTTCTTCTTTGATTTTGGCCAAACATTTCTTAACTAATTTTTTTGAATTAAAGATGTTCATGGTTTAATTCTTTCCACATTTTGAAGATATCTTCTTTAGAAAAATTTTTGTCTGCTATAAAAAAATTAGAAGACATAATCCCTTTAGAAACAAATAATTTAGGATATAAAAAAGTGCGCTTTGAAAAAAAAGATTTCATTTGTTCTTTATTTGTTAACTGGGCATTAGATTTGGGAATATTTTCTTTTAAGCCCTGAAAAATCGTTTGAGTTCTTAAATAATTGTATATTGAGTCATAAGAAGAAAATTTTTTTTGTTCTTCCCATATATTACAGAGTTCATCCCATAAAAATATAATGTCAGAAGGATAACGTTTGCATACTATAAAAAGGCTAAAAGGAAAAACACGAGAACCATCTGAACTATTCTCGATAATACCAATCACATATGAAGAATAGCGTGATTCTTGATATAAAAAAAACCATTTGCCATCAGGTATAATATCTTTTTTATGAAAAGTTTTAATTAGCCATTCTCGCCACATTAAAGCATCTTTAGTAGAGATAATTGAAATATAGTCATTATAAAAGTACTTTTTTCCAAACACCTGAATAATCAATTTTTTTGGAGGTGTAAATAAATCAGAAAAGTTAGACATTATCTTCATATTAAAAAAACTACCTTTAATCTATCATACTTAATGCCAAATTCCTTTGAATTTTTTTAAGGCCATAAAGGAATTTCAGGCAATTTTTCTTTCAGTTGAAAAATTACAGTCATAGCGATTGTTTTATTTTTAGAATAATGAGGATGAGGAAGTTTTAAATCAACAATCCTTTCCTTTTCATTTCCATGATTGAGATGTCTCCCCTGAGTATACATATATGCAGGAAAACATAATGCATCACCCGAGATATTGAGAATTGAATAAAGATTATTTGTATCATTATATAATTTTATAGTAAAATTTTGATGTTGCTCAATGCTCCATAAAATAATGCCTTTTCTATGACGTTCTTTACCTCTTAAACGAAGTCTTTGAATTCCTTTATGTTGTTTAGTAAAAAAACCAACCAAATGTAACTCTGTAAAAAGAGAATCGACTTCATTTGTTGTTGTGTCAATTCTAACTTCTATTTGATGAAGTTTAGCATTACCTGCTTTATCAAATAAAAAATTTCGCCAGTCCATGCAAGCCTTTAAAAATAAAATTTTATCCTTCCAAAATAAATCAGGCTTTTGATTAAAAAGTTGATACTTAGAGCAGAGTTCTTCTAAGTTGCCAGGATCTTTAAAAAAGAAATCCTGAAACTCTTCAAGTGAAGGGGTTGAAAAAATTAGTTTTCTGATAATATTATTTTTTATCTCTTTTGGCTTTTGGCTTAGATTAAAAGGGAATTTTTTGGACAATTTAGTTTTTCTAATTTTAAAATTATCCCATTGTTTTTTTTGTTCTTTAAAAACTGCAGTTTTAAGTAATTCAATTCCATGCGATTCAATCAAAGGTAATGAACGTGAAACAGGTTCACTGCGGCAGTATTTAGAAAAAAATCTTTCTAAAGATTTCCAATTTTCAAAATTGTTATTTTTCAATGTATTCCATGCCAATGCTTCATTTTCTGATAACTGCTTAACATTTAGATAAAATTCAGTCTGTGAAGCATCCAATGCTGCAAGCTTTTTAGGAGCACCATAAAGTGAAGCAGATTTTTTTATAATTTTTTCAAGCTGATAAGTCCCGCGAACAAGTTTTTTTCCAAGAAGATCTTTTATTTGTTGAATTTGTGATAATGTCATCAATTCAAGAAAAGAATGGAGAGGTTCATCCTCAATGTTGATAAAAATGCCCTGTTTTTCAATAACCATTTTTCTATACTTATTCCATTTGTCAGTATTTAAGATATCATTAGAATAAGAATAAGATAAAAGCGCTTTTTTCCAATACCCCATATAATTTCTATATGATTCAGAAATAACTTTTTTAATATCTGCAGAAATGTCATTTCTTTCTGGATTAGCAGGATAGTTAATTTTTAAAAATTTATTAATTTTCAGCAAATCATTATAATGTTTTTGTAATTCAACAGGCTGTATAGATGATGGTTGATTCTCAATTCCGGGTTGAAAAGAGCCTGGAACTTTTAATTTTTCAGAAATAATATTAGTCGCCAGTAAAGCTGCATCCCTGTCTGCAATCCACAAAACATTGTCCAAAAAATGATTGATTGTGCTAAGCATACGTTTTTTTTGCCATTTATCTGATAAAATAGATTGCATTTTTGTAGTAATTTCTTTTTCTGTTTGATCACGGGCTATCTTCCAATCTTTGCTGATTGACTTAAGTATTATATTTTTTGAGCTTTCCTCATCTTCGAGTTGAACTTTGTGGCTTGAATTGAATAAAGGGCCGAAATTTAATGCAATTTTTAAAGATTTTATAAAAAAAGAAATGTCTTCATTTACTTTTCCTTGCTTATCCAGAAAATGGCCATTTTTATTTTCTAACCATTCCCATCCATAAGTCATTCCGCTTTTTAGTCTGGAACAAATCAATTTATGGCTGTTTATTTTTTTTTTCAATTGAAAAAAATATTTACTATTGATTTCAGGAATAGCTTGATAAAGAGAGCTGTAATCCTCAAAACAAGCTTTTTCAAGTAGATTTGGTGGTAATACAAATATTTTATTTTTTTTATTAAGTAAAGATTGAGCCAAGCTGATAAACTCATTAACTTTTTCCGGAAAATATTGAGAAATAACACTACTACCGTTTTTGATTGGCATATCAAGAATTTTCAAATATGATGTAGAAACTTCGTTAATAACATCCCACTGAGCCTGCCAATTGGCTGAAGGATTAAGTGTCCAATATTTATTAATAAAGATAAGGCCTTTTAAAATATTTTTAAAATTTTCATCTGTAAGACTCAGAACAGGTGCTTTGTAGTCTGAACGTGGATATGTCTTCCACATTTCTGAAATAGAATGCTTATTATTTTTAAGCCATTCATCATTGTTTATTGAAAGTATATTTAAAAAAGGATCTGGAGAAAAATCAGAGTAATATTTGTTGGACAATGCTGATAAATAATGCTTCATCGCAGAAACGCGAATTTCTTTAATATTTTCATTGTTTTGGTTCTTTTTTCCTATTTTTTTTATTGTTTTTGAAATCAGTGGCCTAAAAAGCCCTCTGACCATTAAAGCATCTTCAATTATTTTTATATCTTTAATTACAAAATTTTCTTCCCCTTTAAAAAAACGGGTTGAAATATTGTTTTTGGATAAGTTTTTACGGGCACTTTTTAATGAATCAATAAGGGATATAACTTCAAAGGCTGTTGATGTTGGAATTTCAGCATCGTACCTACCAAGAATATTAATAGCTGCATTTACATCTTGGTTAATAGGATGTAGGGTTTGTTTTAAATATCTATTTCCTGGTAAAAGTAACCATGCTGAACATATCGAAACCAAAATAGTAAGGGTAGCAGCAGCTATTTTGAATTTTTTTTCGCGATTTGCAGCAGCACCTGATCTGTTTACAAAACTACGTTCCAAAAAAATTTTTTTGTAAAAATTTTTTATAAAATAAGCGCGTGTAGATTGAGTAAAAATTTTTTTTATATTTTCAACATAGCATTTATTCTGGTTTGAGACTCCTGCAATAATGGCTTTTGCAAACGATTTCCCTTCTTGTATACCACTGCTGAAATAGCATCCTCGTAAAAAAAGCGTATGATGAAAACGATCTTGTTTGAAAATAGTTTCAAAGTAACATTGTAAAGATTCTTTAAGTTGATAGAATTCTCCATGAAAAGCATAAATACGATCTGCTTCACTGTTTGAGCTTGAATCTCTCAACCTTCTTAAAGTCCAGTGATAAAGACGTTTTACTTGAATATCAAAAAGATTGGAAAATTCAGAAGAATCAAATTGTGTTGCAATCTGCGCGCTAAAATTCCATCCAAAAATTTGTGTTTGTTCTTTTGAAGACAATGATGCAAAAAATTCAGTAAAGCCAAATATATTGTCCATTTTAGAAATCATAATGTTTACTGGAAATTCTATACAAAGAACTCTTTGAAGCTCAAGAAGTTTATCCCTTAATTTTTGAGCTTTTTCCATTATTGTTTCTTGATCATCATCAAGTAAGGAAGTAGAAGGAATAGTAACAATAACACCATTAATAGGGCATCTTGGTCGGTATTTGGCAAGCAATTTTAAAAAAGCGGTCCACTCATCTGAACTTGTTCCTGACACAGGAGGTATAAAATATCTACCAGCCGTATCAATAATAACAGCATCATTTGTAAACCACCAATCACAGTTGAGAGTACCTCCTGAACCAGAAATGGCTTCATTTCCTACAGGAAAGTATAGATTAGATTCTCTTAAAGTAGTTGTCTTTCCCGATTTGGGTTCTCCTACAAGAAGAATCCATGGCAATTCATATATTCTGATTTTTTCATCTGCATTTTTCAATTCGTTAAGTGCATCAATCAGTTTTTTCTTTTGTGCTTTTATTTCTGTTTTTAACTGTTTTTTTTGGGCTTGTGCTTCAACGGCTGACTCCATATTTTTTTCTCTGTAAATGCTGATATATTTCCATAGCAGTACAGTAAAACAAAGTAGTAGAAGTCCTAAAATAAAACCACCAAGACATAACAAGGCATATGCAGATCCCAAATTATTCCAAAGACTTATTCCTAAGGCGACAATTGCTCCTCCTATAGTAGCGCCACCTAGAATTCTTGCAAAAGCACTATTGTATATTTGACTAAATATACTTTCAGATAATAGATTTGATGGGTTTAAAGCCATTTTAATATCCGTTTCTTAAAATGTTTGCGGTATCATGAATTAACTTTGCTGCATCATTCCACATCCATTGACTAATGATAAGGTATAGACCTGTTAAAATCATAATAATAATGATAATAGCTAATGTGCCAAACATAGGTGGAAGAAATTGATCTTTTTTTGCAATCACTTGCTCTGCACCAGGTGATATAAATCGATCATCTTCCGGGAGTCGATCATTTATTAATCTATAGAGTCGATTTTTAATTTTCGGAACTTCTTCA